>Ga0049103_1000033_pt1 | contig 22860 bp, 26 predicted proteins | sample WorMettrBAHAMAS1_FD_55018 | JGI IMG/M metagenome (GOLD analysis project Ga0049103, IMG submission 55018) | Marine gutless worms symbiont microbial communities from Max Planck institute for Marine Microbiology, Germany - Inanidrilus... | ecosystem: Host-associated > Annelida > Digestive system >...
CTCCCCTTTCTTCGGGCAAGGAATTCAACAGTTTATGCAAATTGGTGAAAATATCATGCCGGGATCTGGTGCGAATATCACACCCGCCTCGGCGGGGAATAACGCCACCGCCTTCGCTCCTCGGGCGGCGTCCGTCCCGGCAGCCGACCTGCCTGCGCGAAGCCGGGGCTTCGCTTCGGCGAAGGCAGGTTCGCTCGACGCCCCCGAGGAGCTCCACCGCCAGCGAGGAGCATCACCCATGCAGAACCTCACCACCGCCTGGCTCGACGAGGCCGCGCCGCCGGACGTGGCGGCGCTCGGACCCGGCGAGCTCCAGGCCCTCATCACGCAGATCGACGAGGCGGCCGAGACGCTCCGGCGCCGCAAGGACGTCCTCGATGCAGGGCTCGCGCACCGCTACCTCGACCGGGCCCGCAAGCGCCTCAACGCCGAGGGCAAAGACGCCGGCACCGCGCGCGTCGAAGACGGCGGCTACGAGGTCGTCGTCGAGGTCCCGAAGCGCGTCGACTGGAACCAGGAAAAGCTCGGCGCCGCTTACCAGGATATTCCCCCGGACGAGCGGGACCAGTACCTCCGGGTTTCCTACGCCATCGACGAGCGCAAATACGCCGCCTGGCCCGAAACCCTGCAGGCCTTCTTCCGCGAGGCGCGCACGGTCAAGACCGGCAAGCCGCGCTTCCGCCTGATCGCCGCCGGCGAGCGGCGGGAGGTGGCGTGATGGCGCTCCGCATCGTCACCGCCGATGAGCGGCTCAAGCAGCGCTCCGGTATCACAAGCAGCGCTCCGGTATCAAGGGCCAGATCTGGGGCCGCTACGGCATCGGCAAGACCTCGCTCGTCCACACGCTGGTCGGCGAGCTCACGCCGCTGGTGATCGACCTCGAGGCGGGTCTGCTCTCGATCCAGGACGCGCCCGTGGACGTGATCTCGGTCCGCTCCTGGGATCTCGGTCCGCTCCTGGGAGGAGGCGCGCGACCTCGCTTGCTTCATCGGCGGGCCCAACCCGGCCTACCGGAGCGACCAGCCCTACAGCGATGCGCACTACCGCTATGCGGTCGAGAAGCTCGGCGACCCCGCGGCGCTCGCCAAGTACGACACGGTGTTCATCGACTCGACCTCGATCGCCGGGCGCCTCTGCCTCAACTGGAGCAAGGGCCAGCCGCAGGCGGTCTCCGAGCGGACGGGCAAGCCGGACCTCCGCGGCGCCTACGGGCTGCTCGCCCAGGAGATCAGCCTCTGGGCCAACCAGTGGCAGCACCTGCCGGACCGCAACGTCTGGCTCGTGGGCGGGCTCGAGGAGCGCACCGACGACTTCAACCGCCGCTACTGGATGCCGCTGATCGACGGCTCCAAGGCGGCGAACGAGCTTCCCTACATCGTCGACGAGGTCATCACCATGGCCGAGCTGCACGCCGACGACGGCCGTCCGTACCGAGCCTTCGTGTGCGGTCCGAACCCCTGGGGCTACCCCGCCAAGGACCGTTCCGGCCGCCTCGACATGATCGAGGAGCCGCACCTGGGCCGCCTGATGTGGAAGATCCGCGGGCCCGCAAGACCGGCGTCGGAGAGGCTCGAGTTTGGCCGCCCGGCCTCCGCCGACGCCACCCCTCCCGAAACCTCATCGTAACGCGAGGAGCAGCCATGTCTTACGACAGTTTCAACGACTTCAACAACGCCCCCGAGCAGAGCTTCGCCGGCGAGCCGATCCCGCACGGGTCGCTGGCCAAGGTCGTCACCCGCATCCGCCCGGGCGGTCAAGGCCCCGGTGGCTGGATCACCGAGAACCCGTCGACCGGCGCCGCCTACCTCGATTGCGAGTTCACCGTCGCCGAGGGTCCGTACGCCCGCCGCAAGGTGTGGTCGCTGATCGGCCTCAAGGGCACCAAAGTCGACGAGCACGGCCAGGACAAGTGGGCCAACATGGGCCGCAGCCTGATCCGGGCCATTCTGGAATCCGCCCGCGGCATCCACCCCAAGGACGAGAGCCCGCAGGCGGTGGCGGCGAGGCGCATCGACTCCCTCGGCGACCTCGACGGGATCGAGTTCATCGCCCGCATCGGCGTCGAAAAGGACCGGGACGGGCAGTACCCCGACAAGAACAAGGTCCTCGCCGCCGTCGGTCCCGACCACCGAGACTACGCGGCGCTCATGGGGCGCCAGCCGGTGTCGCAGCCGCCGGGCCACGCGCCGGCGGGAGCCCCCTGGCCCGGCTCGCAAGCGGCGCAGGGCCATGGCACGCCGCAGCCGGCGGCCCCGCAAACGCAACCGGCCCCGCAGCCGCAGGCGGGCCAGCAGCAGCCGGCGGCCGGCGGACCCGTCCCGGCTTGGGCCAACCGCTGAGCCGGGGCGGAACTCATGATCCTGAGACCGAGACAGGAGGTCTTCGTCGAGCGGTGTCTCGCCGCGCTTCACGGGCGCGGCAACACCCTCGGCGTCGCCAGCACTGGAGCCGGGAAGACGATTTGCTTCTCGGCCATCGCTGGCCGCCTGATCGCGGGCACCGACGCGAAGGCGCTCGTGCTCGCCCACCGCGACGAGCTCACCGCCCAGAACCGTGACAAGTTCGCCCGCATCAACCCGACCCTGGATTCCTCGGTAGTCGACGCGGGCGGGAAGGACTGGGCCGGGCGGGCGGTGTTCGCCATGATCCAGACGCTCTCCCGCCAGGCGAACCTCGCCGCCATGCCGGCGCTCGACGTGTTGGTGGTGGACGAGGCGCACCACGCGGTCGCCGCGAGCTACCGGCGCGTCATCGACCGAGCGCGCGAGCGGAACCCCGACCTTAAGCTGCTCGGCGTCACGGCGACCCCGAGCCGGGGCGACGGCAAGGGCCTGCGCGAGGTCTTCGACAACTGCGCCGACCAAATCCGGCTCGGCGAGCTGATCGCCTCCGGACACCACCTGGTGCCGCCGCGCACCTTCGTCGTCGACGTCGGGGTCCGGGAGGACCTCTCGCGGGTCCGCCGCACCGTCGACGACTTCGACATGGGCGAGGTCGCGCAGGTGATGGACCGCGCCCCCGTCACCGAGCAGGTCGTCCGGCACTGGAAGGAGAAGGCGCAAGAGGCGGGGAGCGGCGGAGCCGCGACAGGGAATGCAACAAAATGGCGGCGCACCATCGTGTTCTGCTGGACGGTCGCCCATGCCGAGCACGTATCGAAGGCGTTCCGGGCGCAGGGCGTCGCCGCCGAGACGGTGACCGGCGAGACTCCGGCCGGCGAGCGCGCCGCGATCCTCGCCCGGCTCGATTCCGGCGAGACGCAAGTGCCGGTCAACGTCGCCGTGGCGACCGAGGGATTCGACTGCCAGCCGGTCTCCTGCGTGATGCTGCTCCGCCCGTGCTCCCACAAGAGCACGATGATCCAGATGATCGGCCGCGGCTTGAGGCCTGTCGATCCCGAGCTCTATCCCGGCGTCGTCAAGACGGACTGCCTCGTCCTCGACTTCGGCACCTCGGTGCTCACCCACGGCTCGCTCGAACAGGACGTCGATCTCGACGACCGGCTCCGCGAGGAAGAGGGCGAAGCTCCGACCAAGACTTGCCCCGAATGCACGGTCGAGGTCCATCTGTCGGTCCGCGAATGTCCCTTCTGCGGCCACCTGTTCGAGCGCGAGGGTAAACCGGAGCTCGAGAGCTTCGCGATGACCGAGATCGAGCTGCTCGACCGCTCGCCGTTCCGCTGGGTCGATCTGTTCGGCGACGACGGTGCGCTTCTGGCGGCAGGCTTCGATGCCTGGGCCGGCGCCTTCCTGTGGGACGGGCTCTGGCACGCCGTGGGCGGCGGCCGCGACCTGCCGTTTCGGCGTCTCGCCATCGGCGACCGCGCCATGGCCATCGCCTCCGCCGACGACTGGCTCAACGCCAACGAGACCACGGACGCCGCGTCCAAGGCGAAGCGGTGGCTGCGCGAGCCGGCGACGGCGAAGCAGTTCGCCCATCTCGGCGAGGCGGCGGCGCAGGACTTCGGCCTCACCCGCTACAGGGCGTCGTGCCTGCTCACCTTCCGATGGAACCGTGCGTCCATCCGGCGCGCCGTGTTCGACGCTTCGGAAGGGAGGGCGGCGGCATGAACGGCATGGCCTTCGTACGCGGCGAGGTGTCGATGTGGCGCGCGGTGATTCACGTGGCCCTGCTCGATGCCGTCGGTCTCGGCCCATCGGCGCCGAGCGAGGTCGAGCGGCGGCGCGTCCGCGACGAGGCCCGTGACTGGTTTCGCCGCGCCGGCCGCGATTTCCGCATCGTGTGCGATCTCGCGCTGCTGGAGCCCGAGCTCGTCCGGGACCACGCGCTCCGACTGATCGAGAACGAGGGAACGGCCCTCCAGCAGATGCCGGCGCGCCGCCGGCGCATGGAGCGGCGGGCGGCTCTCGCCTCCGGGACCGGCGAGGCCGCCCATGGCTGACGAGCTCCTCGAGATGGCCGGCGAGGCGGTGGGCCGGGTGCTGGAGGGCAAGGACATCGCGCGCCCGATCCACACCCTCACCTTCGCCGAGCTCATGGAGATCGCGGACGCGGTGCTGAAAGCCTGGCAGCGCTCGATGGGCTGCACGGACGACACCGACATCCCGTTCGAGCCGCCGGGAGCGGGCCGGTGATGGAGATCGATCTCGACTTCAACCGCCGGCCGAAGGCACCGAACACGGCCGATCAGGTGAACGTCCTCATCGACGCGGCGCTCGAGGCGGAGGATCGTGCTCGGGCGCCACGCGATTACCTCGGTGCCTCGCGCCTCGGCGATCCCTGCCTCAGGCGCCTCCAGTACGAGTACACCCGCATCCCGCGCGACGAGGGCGCCGACCTCGACGGCCGGACGCTCCGCATCTTCGCCGCCGGCCACGTCTTCGAGGACCTCGCCGTGCGCTGGCTGAGAAGCGCCGGCTTCGATCTCCGGACGCGCGACCGCGCCGGCGAGCAGTTCGGCTTCTCGGTCGCGGGCGGGCGCATCCGTGGCCACATCGACGGCGTGCTATGCGGCGGCGCGCACGGCTTCGCCTATCCGGCGCTCTGGGAGTGCAAGACTGCGAACGCCAAGGGCTGGCGCGAGATCGTCCGTAAGGGCGTCGCCGTGGCGCGTCCGGTCTACGCGGCGCAGGTCGCCCTTTACCAGGCCTACATGGACCTCGCCGGGGCGCCGACGCTGTTCACCGTCATCAACAAGGACACCTCCGAGCTCTGGCACGAGCTCGTGCCGTTCGACGCGGCGACGGCGCAGCGCGTGAGCGACAAGGCGGTCGAGATCCTGCGCGCCACCGACGCCGGCGAGCTGCTGCCCCGCGTCGCCGCCAACCCCGATCACCACGAGTGCGCCGGCTGCGCCTGGAAGGCGAGGTGCTGGGCGGATGGCTGACGTCATCGATTTCGAGAAATGGCGCGACTTCAACCATGTCCCCGACCTCGATCGGGGAGACGCCAACCCAAACGAGGAGTTCATAGTGCTCGACCCGGACCCCGGCGAGATCGCCGCCTATTTCGACGCCGTGTTCGGCTATTGCGAGGGCTGGATCCCGCTCCGGGGCTTCGTCGACCAGGGCCAGGGCCTCGGCGGGCGTCCGCACAACGTCTGGGTCGAGGCCGACGGCGAGGTTGTAGCCAAGGCCGTCTCCTTCGCCGGCTGGGCGGCGAAGGACCATGCCGCCTTCTACGTCGTTCCCGGCACCGTGGCCGCCCACGGCCAAGCCAAGGCCGCCGACGTCGTGAGCATGCAGGTGGTGCTTGCCGACATCGACTGCGGCGACGTCGCGACAAAGCTCGCCCACCTCGCGCGCCATCTCGGCGAACCGAGCCTGGTGGTCGAATCCGGCGGGCGCACGGCAGACGGCCAGGACAAGCTCCATGCTTATTGGAAGCTGACCGAGCCGGCCGAGGGAGACGACCTCGCGGTCGTCTGTCGGCTGCGTCACGAGATCACGGTCAAGGTCGGCGCCGACACCCACTGCCGCTCGGCGCACCAGCCGATCCGGGTCGCCGGGTCGGTTTACCACAAGGGTGGGCGTAAGCGGCTCGTCTCGATCCGCGGCCGAACCGACCGCGAGTATGACCTCGCCGAATTCGCCGAGAGCGTCCACGAGATGCCGCCGCTCCCCGGCCACGGCGGTGCGGTGCTCGATTACAACGGCGCGACATCGAAGCCCGGGCTCGACGATGTGCTGATCACGCCCGTGCGCGAGGGCGGACAGGACGCCTGGACGCGCTTCGCGGGCGCCTCCGCCGCCATCGGCCATTACGTCCGCCTCGCCCACGAGGGACGCATGAGCCACGCCGAGGCCTGGGAGGCGATCTGCCAGTACAACGCCGCCATGCTGGTCCCGCCCTGGCCGCAGGACCGCCTGGCGGCCGAGGCGCAGCGCCTGTGGGAGAAGCACTGCGAGCGCAACGGCCAGCCGGCGGGAAGCGCCCCCGCGCGCCAACGCCTCGAGACCTTCTCCTTGGGCGAACTGCTCGCCGACGCCAGCCCCATGCCCGAGGACCTGATCGCGCCCCGGCTGCTGACGCCCGGCGGGCTCCTGGTGATCGGCGGCGTGCCCAAGGTGGGCAAGAGCGACTTCGTCACCTCGCTGCTCGTGCACGTGGCCGCCAGCGCGCCCTTCCTCGGCTTCGCCCCGCCCCGGGCGCTCCGCGTGTTCTACCTGTAGGCCGAGATTCAATACCACTACCTGCGCGAACGCATGCAGGCCATGCGGCTGCCCGAGGACATCGTCGTGGCCGCGTCGACGAACCTCGTCGCCACCCCGAAAGTGCGGATGCTGCTCAACGACCGCGGCGTCGAGCTGACGCTCGCGGCCTTGCGCGACCGGTTCCCCGACGCGGCGCCCGAGGTCCTCTGCATCGATCCGATCCGCAACCTCTTCGACGGCGGGCCGGAGGGCAACGCCGAGAACGACAACGCGGCGATGCTGTTCTTTCTGCAGGAACGGGTGGAAAAGCTGCGCGACGAGCTCGACCCCGCGATGGGGATCGTGCTCTGCCACCATACCCGCAAGGCCCGCAAGAAGGACCTCGAGGAGGACCCCTTCCAGGCCCTCTCCGGCGCCGGCGCGCTGCGCGGCTTCTACACCAGCGGCATGCTGCTGCATCGGCCGGACGAGGAGCGGACCGAGCGCCGGGTCTACCTGGAACTCCGCAACGGACCCGCCATCCCGGCCAAGCTCGTCGACAAGATCGACGGCCGCTGGGTCGAGGTCGACACCCGCGGCGAGCGGCTCGTGCGCAGGGCGCTCGGCGAGAAGCTCGACGCCGAGCGCCGGCGCAAGCACGACGTCATCCTGCAGTTGCTCTACGACGAGGCCCTCGAGGGGCGGGTCTACACCGCCAATCAGTTCGCCACCCGCATCGAGAACCAGGCGTCGCTCGGAGGCTACGAGACCATCCGCCAGCGCCTCAGCGTGCTGGCCACCAAGGGCTACATCAAGTTCTTCCGGAACCCGGACGCCTACGGCCTGCCCCCGGCGACACGCTCGAAGTTCGGCTACGCCTGCGTGGAAGGAATGCGGCTCGGGCCCGCGGAGAACCGCGTCGACCCGGAGACCGGCGAGGTTCTGGACGAGCCCAGGTCGGTGCCGCCGACTCACTACAAGTGCCCGATGAGCGGCGCGGTGCTGCCCGTCGAGGATCCCGAGGTGTGGGTCTACCACGACGACGGGGAGGCGGTGTCATGACGGCGCGCCCCGCTCGTGCAGAACCAAACTTGGTTCTGGGTTCTGGGTTCTGGAGCCTCGCAAAATCAAGCACTTACGCCAGAACCCAGAACCCAGACCGGATCTGGGGTCTGAAATTACCATCTGGAATCTGTCAACGATTTCAGAGGCTTGCGGCAAAACCCAGAACCCAGCGGAACTTCTATCCCTACGGGATAGGGGGAGCGCACTCCTGCGGTCGTGCGCTCCCCCGACTTCATCGCTCCCCGTACCGAATGCACCCCCCATGGACGGGTGGCGGCGGCGTACCTGGCAAGTCCTCCGCCGCCACCCTCACCACGATGACCCAACGATGGAGGACACCATGGCTATGATGAATCTGCCCGAGAAGGGCCCCCATGTGGACCACGCCGGGCTTCCGATCGCCCGCCATGCCGGTAACGGCGGCGTAACGTGCCCGGCGGCCCCGATGATGGCCGACGGCTCCAAGGAGAGACCGGCCATCCTTGCCCTCGATCTCGGCACAGTCACCGGGTGGGCGGTGCGGGCCGGTGACGGCGCCGTCATCAGCGGCACGGTGTCGTTCCGACCCAGTCGCTACGACGGCGGCGGAATGCGCTACCTGCGCTTCCGCGGCTGGCTCGACGAACTGCGGCGGACGACGCCCGGGCTCGCCGCCGTCTACTTCGAGGAGGTCCGACGCCACGCCGGGACCGACGCGGCACACATCTTCGGCGGCTTCCTCGCCCATCTGACGACCTGGTGCGAGGAGCGCGTCCTGCCCTATCAGGGGGTGCCGGTCGGCACCATCAAGCGTCACGTCGCGGGCAAGGGCAACGCGCGCAAGGAGGCCGTCATCGCCGCCGTCAGGAAACGCGGCTTCGCACCCGCCGACCACAACGAAGCCGACGCGCTGGCGCTGCTGCTCTGGGCCATGGATCCCCGGGGGTCCGGAGTGACCGTGGCGCCGGTGGCGCCGCGTAAGCACGGAGGACGGCGATGAATGCGGAAATGCTGCTCAAGCACGCCGCCGGCGTCGTCGCGGACCGGCGCGAGCGCTATGGCGAGCCCGAGGATCTCTTCGATCACGTGGCGAAGCGCTGGACGCTTGTCCTTGGCGCGAAGGTGACGCCGGCCCAGGTGGCGCTGTGCCTGATCGACCTCAAGATTGCCAGGCTGACCCACAATCCGAAACATCTGGACTCCCTGGTCGACGTCGCCGGCTACGTCGCCTGCCTCCGGGAGGTGAGTCGATGAGCGGGCCGAGACCTCCCCAGTCGCCGCTCGCGCGGCTGCAGCCCCGGAAGATCGACGTCGAGGCGGAGAAGCGGAACGGCTGGCGCCGGCACGGGATTCTGGTGATCTCGGAGGACGACCACCGGCTCACCTGGCCCGAGCGCGAGCTGGTCCGCCAACTCGGCACGAGGCTCTACGGAAGGCACGGGAGGGCGGGCCATGGTTGACCCGCATTGGACGCCCAAGACGGTCGAGGCGCGCCTGGAGGAAGCCGCCGACACCCTTCGCCGTCTGCCGGCCGTCAAGGTGCAGGGTTACTTCAGCACCTGGCCGCCGATCATCCGCGACTTCTGGGAGGCGTTCGGCTGGAACGAGGCGGAAGTTCGGCTCGGCCCACCGATGCCGAAGGCCATCGACCGGATGGACGAGACCATGCTGTGGCTGCAATGGCTGGAGCCGGACGAGCTGCGTCTCGTGTGGCTGCGCGCGGAGGGCGTGCGCTGGAAGGTCATCGCCCATCGCTTCGGCATGAACCGCTCGACCGCCTGGCGGCATTGGACCTACGCGCTGATCAAGATCGCGACCCGGCTCAACAGCGTCGATGCAACAAAAACGTTGCAACAAAATAGTCTGCGACAATGAGCACGAAATTTGACAAGATCGGCGACAAGCTCAGACGACGTGCGCGCGAGCCGCGGGAGACCACCCCGCGGCTCGTTGCAATTCGGGGCGCGGCGCGGTGGAATGCCGCTATGACCCGAGCCCTTGCCACGGTTCTCCTGTTTCTGTTCGCCGCCCTCGCGTCGGCCGCGCACGCCGAGATCGTCGGCCGCGCGTCGGTCATCGACGGCGACACGATCGAAATCCACGGCCAGCGCATCCGGCTCTTCGGTATCGATGCGCCGGAGAGCGCGCAACTCTGTCTCGCCGAGGACAGACGCTGGCGCTGTGGACAGCAGGCGGCTCTCGCGCTCGACGAGAGGATCACCGGCCGGCCCGTCGCCTGCAGGGAGAAGGACCGCGACCGCTACGGCCGGATCGTGGCTGTGTGCCGTGCGGGCGACGAGGACCTCAACGCCTGGCTGGTCGCCAAGGGCTGGGCGCTGGCGTATCGCCGGTATTCGACGGATTACGTGGACGAGGAGGCTGCGGCCGGCGCGGCGCGTAAGGGCATCTGACGCGGGACGTTCGTCCTGCCCTGGGATTGGCGGCGGGGTCGGCGCCTCGAAGCAGTCGCGGACAAGCCCGGCGATTGCCGGATCAAGGGGAACATCAGCTCCAAGGGCCAGCGCATCTATCACGTCCCCGGCGGCCGGTTCTACGAGCGGACGCGGATCGACGCCTCGAAGGGCGAGCGTTGGTTCTGCTCCGAGGCCGAGGCCGAGGCAGCCGGCTGGCGGCGGTCGCGGCAATGACCGAGGACATCGACATCTGGCGCGCGGCCAAGATGCTCGTCGACCGGCACGGCGACGAGGCACCGACCGATGCGAACAGGCGGGCGCACAGGAAGGCTGGCGGCGGACACTTTTTGCGCGGACAATACCGGCGGTCTTAGCTACGATTTTCGCTCGCCGCGGGAGAGGCGCGAACGCGCACAGGTGCAGGACTTGAACTCGAATGGTTGAACCAATTATTAGCTTCCGCGGAAAGGTGATAAATTGAAGTGGAGGAGATCCCAACCGTCTGAGTGCAAAATCCATCATGGAGAAGCACCCGGAATGGCCCAGGCACATCATTTCATTTACCGGATGGTCGCGCGTGGAAGCTGGTACTCTGACGTTAGATGAATGTGATCCGCTGCCACCTCAAACCCTAACAAACGTGACCAGTCTCGCGGAAGATCCGGACCCAGAAACGCTGTTCGATCGTGACCCCAGATACGTGGACCTGATGCGCCGGCGAGGCATCCGCCGGTACTATGGTGGAATCGCAAGGTATGGTGACAGAAGTTATTCTGTCATCGTGAGCCAACAGGACAGCCCCGCGGTTGGTCATCGCCTGGAAGTCTACGCGGACGTTAAGCTACGTGATGAATTGCGGATCAAGACTGGAGACGTCGCGCTGGTAGAGGTCTATCACAAGGACGATTGGCAGCGACTTCGCCAAGGCGTGGCTCAAGAATAACCGACGGAGTCCGCAAGCTGCTCGCGCCTCGAGATATACGGGTCCTCTTATGTTGGTTTGTCAAGCTTGTTGCACGATTGCGGGTGCCGGGCCCGAGGGCCGGCGAAAGCGTTTGGCGGGACGCGGCGCATGGCTGGAGGCAGAGCACAAGACGACGGTGGATCACACTCTGATGCGCGGATTGGCGACCGCAGGACCGTTAATCCGTCTCGGGCTGCCTCCTGTCTTCCGTCGGGCGTCGACATGGTCGNCCACTCAGGACCCTCGAGGGTTCCCTCGGAGCTCTGCCCCCGGCGATGCGCCTCGGTGACTGTCGGATCGGGTCAGTCGATCTCCTTCGGTGTTCTCCGCGGGGTGGTTTCGCGCCGGATCAGACGGTTTCGGCGGGTTGCACGTGCCGGGCGATGGCCCAGATGAAGGCCGCCATTTCGCGCGCGATTGCGGTGGTGACGACGGTCTGCGGCTTGCCCCGCGCGGCGAGACGACGGTAACGGCTGCAGAGGCGGACCTGGGCGTTCCAGGCGATCTCGCGGACCGGTTTCGGCAGGCCGTCGAGACGGGACTGGTGGGCCGGCCCGATGCGCGCGTTGGATCGATAGGTCCAGGCACCTTCGATCAGCACGCGTCGCGCGTCCTTGCTGCCGGCCTTGGTGATGCCGCCGCGCCGCGTCCGGCTGCCCGAGGAGTGCTCCGAGGGCACGAGGCCGAGGTAGCTCATGAGTTGCCGCGGGCTCTCGAAGCGTCGCAGGTCGCCGGTTTCGGCGGCAACGGTGANGGCGGTGATGAAGCCGACGCCGCGCATGGCCTGGATCGCCTCGACCACGGGCGCCATCGACCATTGGGGCATCAGCTCGGCGACCTGGGCCTCCAGCCGAGCCAGCCGCGCGCCGGCGTCGTCGACGGCGGCGATGTCGTCCTGCAGGACGATCTGGTGCGCCGGGTGATCGAACCGGACCGTGGCGAGCCATCGGCGGTGCCTCTTGGTCCAGTTGCGGCCGCCGGTGAAGATCCGGTTGTGGCGCAGGAGAAAGCCCTGCAGTTGCTGGCGCGCCCGGCGTTGGTTCTCCATCGCCGCGGTGCGGGCGCGCACCAGATCGCGCATCGCCTCGTGCGCCTCGTCGGGCACCCAGACCGCGGCGAGTTCACCGGCGCGATGGAGCCGTGCCAGCGTCACCGCGTCGCGCCGGTCGGTCTTCACCCGATCGCCGGGTCGCGTCGGGGTGAGCGACGGCGCCACCACCGTGCAGTCGTGGCCGAGCTTGGTGATCTGCCGATAGATGGCATAGCCGCAAGGGCCGGCCTCGTAGCAGAACTGCAGCTGCCCGTGCTGCCTGGCATGCTTCTCGACCAGGCGGCGCACGGCGTCGAGCTTGTTGACGATCGTGCCCTCGAAACGGACTTCGCCACTCCGGCGGCCCTCAGCGGTCGCCACGGCGATCTTCTCTTTGTGTACGTCGAGGCCAACAAAAAGCATATTCTGGTTCACGGCTCGTCTCCTGTGGTTGAGGCTCGGCACCGGCCCATCCGGTGCAATCCTCGCAAGACACACCGCGAGACGAGCCACCCGCTCAAACCAACATTGGGTCCTTCCTGGCGCCAATCGTATGCTGGCGGGCGTGGCGCGGCATTTCGCTAGCGTGAGCCCGAAAATCTAAGTTGACACGCGCGGCTGGTTGACACCGGCCGCCGGCCGATAAGTCGCGGCTTTCCGCGACATTTCGGCTCCCTCGCTTGTCGAGCGGGAGCGTCAACCGAGCTGACAACCGCGTCAGCTGGTTGACATCGCCCCGTCTGGTTGACGGCGCCCGGTCGACACCTTCGGCAACAACCAGATCGGAGACCTGCCGGCCATGGCCCGGACCGGACCGACCCTGCGCGCGCTCTCGCTCGGGGCCGGGCTGCAGTCGACCACGCTTGCGCTAATGGCGGCACACGGCGAGCTCGGCGTGATACCCGACTGCGCCATCTTCGCCGACACCCAGTGGGAGCCGGCCGCGGTCTACGAGCATCTCCAATGGTTGGAGAGCGACAACGTGCTGCCGTTCCCGATCCATCGGGTGACCGCCGGCAGCCTGCGGGAGTCGATCGTCAACAAGGCGACGGGCGCGAAGGGCCGATTCGCGGCCGTGCCGTTCTTCACGAGCGACGGCGGGATGGGACGGCGGCAGTGCACCCGGGAGTTCAAGCTCGAGCCGATCACGCGGATGCTCCGCGAGTTGCTCGGCGTGCCGCACGGCCGGCGGGTGCCCGCCGGCGTCCGCGTCGAGGTCTGGATCGGTATCTCGACCGACGAGATCTTCCGCGTAAAGCCGGCGCGGCACCGCTGGCAGACCAACCGGTGGCCGCTGGTCGAGAAGCGAATGAGCCGGTGGGACTGCCGGCGCTGGCTGGAGCGCCACGGTTACCCCGTCCCGCCCAAGTCGTCGTGCATCGGCTGCCCCTACCACAGCGACGCGCTGTGGCGGGACATGCGCGACACGGCGCCCCACGAGTGGGCCGACGCGGTCGAGGTGGATCGGCTGATCCGCGCCGGCGGCACGCTGCGCGGCATGCGCCAGCAACAGTTCATGCATCCATCGCGCGTTCCGCTGGATCGGGTCGACCTCTCCACCCCGGCGGACCGCGGCCAGATCGACCTGTTCCAGAACGAGTGCGAAGGGCTGTGCGGCGTATGACGGCGCGCATTCTTGTCGGCGAGTGCCGGGAGCGCCTGCGCGAGCTGCCGGAGCGCTCGGTGCACGTCGTGGTCACTAGCCCGCCCTACTACTCGCTCCGCGACTACCGTGTCCCGCCGTCAGTGTGGGGCGGCGACGCTGCCTGCGATCACGAGTGGGGCGAGTGGCGGGAGGTCCACGACCGGCGCGAGGAGACGATCGCGGGCAAGAGCCGCACCACGGACCGGTGCTACGGTGCGCCCTCGCGCCGCTTCGACGGCAACCATCAGAAGCATGCGGCGGGGGCGTTCTGCGCCAACTGCGGTGCCTGGCTCGGCTGCCTCGGAATGGAGCCATCGCCGGACCTCTACGTCGAGCACCTGGTGGACGTGTTCCGCGAGGTCCGCCGTGTGCTGCGCGACGACGGCACGCGGCTCGGCAAGCAGCGCGCGCGGCTCGGAGCGATATCGGCGCCGAGCCTACGAGGAGGGCGGCGGTTGGAACGGCCTGCCGCCGGCGGCGAACGTGCCGGGGCTGAAGCCCAAGGTCCTAATCATGGTTCCGTCGCGCGCGGCGCTCGCGTTGCAGGCGGACGGGTGGTGGGTGCGCTCCCGGATCGTCTGGTCCAAGGGCGCGAGCTTCGGGCCGTGGTCGGGCAACCCGATGCCGGAGAGCGTGCGCGACCGGCCGACCATGGCCTACGAGGAGGTCCTGCTGCTGGCCAAGAGCGCGCGCTACTTCTACGACCGCGCGGAGGCGAGCGAGCCGTGCACGAGCGGTCCCTCGGACCTCAAGAAGATGCGGGAGGCGAAGGACCGCATCGGCGGCAAGCACAAGGGCCTCTTCGACCCGCTCTCCAAGGCGAGCGTCGCGTCCCGCATCGGCCGCAAGCGCGCCGTCGGCAATCCGGAGCGGCGCAACCTGCGGAACGTCTGGACCATCTCGACGCAGCCGTTCGGGCAAGCGCACTTCGCCACCATGGCGCCGCGGGTGGCGGAGGCGTGCATCCGCGCCGGGTGCCCGGAAGTCGGGACCGTGCTCGACCCCTTCGCCGGCGCCGGGACCACCGGGCTGGTGGCGGGGCGCCTGGGCCGGGACGCCGTCCTGATCGAGCTCAACGCGGACTACGCGGCGATGGCGCGCGAGCGCCTCTCCGCCGCCGGCATCAACGCATCCATCGAATGACAACAGATCTCCAGATCGAACAGTGGCCGCTCGACCGGCTGGTGCCGTATGCGCGGAACGCGCGCGCGCACTCGGACGAGCAGGTCGCGCAGATCGCCGCCTCGATCGCCGAGTTCGGGTTCAACAACCCGGTGCTCGTCGACGAGCAAGGCGAGATCATCGCCGGCCACGGCCGCGTGCTCGCCGCGCGCAAGCTCGGCCTGGAGAGCGCGCCCGTCATCGTGCTCGCGCACCTCTCGGAAGCGCAGCGGCGGGCGTTCCGCCTGGCCGACAACCGCATCGCCCTCAACGCGGGCTGGGACGAGGCGTTGCTGCGCGAGGAGTTCGCGGCGCTCCGCGAGGCCGACTTCGACCTCGACGTCACCGGCTTCGATCTCGAGGAGATCGAGCGCATGCTCGGCGGGCCGGAGGCGGCCGCGTCCGACAGCGCCGAGGACGAAGCGCCCGAGGTCGCCGAGGATGCGGTCACGCGTCTGGGCGACCTCTGGGTCCTGGGCCCACATCGGCTCCTGTGTGGCGACGCGACGGTGCTCTCCGACGTCGAGCAGGCACTCGGCGGGGCGCTGGCCGACATGTGCTTCACCGACCCGCCGTACAACGTCGACTACGGTAACAGTGCCAAGGACAAGATGCGCGGCAAGGACCGGCGCATCCTGAACGACAACCTCGGCGAGGGGTTCGAGCGGTTCCTCTACGACGCCTGCGTCAACATCCTCACGGTCACCAAGGGCGCCGCCTACGTGTGCATGTCGTCCTCCGAGCTGCACACGCTGCAGACGGCCTTCAAGGAGGCCGGCGGCCACTGGTCGACCTTCGTCATCTGGGCGAAGAACACCTTCACGCTGGGCCGCGCCGACTACCAGCGCCAGTACGAGCCGATCCTGTACGGCTGGAAGGAGGGATCGGACCACTACTGGTGCGGCGCGCGCGACCAGGGCGACGTGTGGTTCATCGACAAACCCGCGCGCAACGACCTGCATCCGACCATGAAGCCGGTGGCTCTGGTCGAACGCGCGATCCGCAACTCGTCGAAAAGCCGCGACATCGTGCTCGACCCCTTCGGCGGTTCGGGCTCGACGCTCATCGCCTGCGAGAAGGCGGGGCGCCAGGCCCGGCTCGTCGAGCTCGACCCGCGCTACTGCGACGTGATCGTTCGGCGTTGGCAGGACTGGACCGGGAAGGCCGCGACGCTGGACGGTGACGGGCGGACGTTCGAAGAGATCGCCGCCGCCGGCACGCGTCCGGCGGCGGCGTAGCGCGACGGCGGGCCCTATTGCCGGTTCCCGCCGCCTTCCAGGAACTCGCCGGTGGTGCCCGAGGGCACGCGGCCGAGCAGTTCGAAGATCTGGACCCAGGGGATATTGAGGAGCGGCTCCGCGAAGGCGTCCGGCTGATCGGGCTGCCAGCCCTCAGCCGTCGAGCCGAAGAATCCGTGCTCGTTGACCCCGATCAGGGTGCCGACGCGCACGCGCTCCGCCTTCTGGAAGGCGACGATCGCCGTGGCCAGGTCGCGGGTGGTGAGGCCTCGCTTCGCCAACTCGGCCTGTCCTTCCGGGCTCTCGACCAGGTGGACCGTCATGCCCCTTGGGCTTCGGCGCTTGCTGCGGGCCATGACCGCCTCCCTCAGCCGGCGATCCGGTAGACCCGGCCCCGGCCCTCGACCTTCTCGGACTCGACGGTGAGGCCGAGCTTCTTCTTGAGCGCGCCGGCGATGGCGCCGCGCACGGTGTGGCGCTGCCAGCCGGTCGCCTCGGCGATCTGGTCGACCGTGGCGCCGTCGGGACGGCGGAGCATGTCGATCAGGAGCGCCTGCTTGGTGCCCTCGCGCGTGCCCCGCTCGCCCGCCGCGCGCTTCTTGGACGCGCCCTTGCGGCGGCGCTTGCCCTCAGGGGCCGGCTCGGCCTCGGCTTCCGCCGGCGCCTCATCCTCCGGCTCGACGCCGAGCGCCTCCAGCCCGGCGCGCGTGATGCGCACGAGGTCGGGGACCGCCGGGCGGTCGCTCTCGATGCGTTCGGCGAGCCCGCGGCGGATCAGGCCGTCGACCACCTTGGCGGCGGCACCGCCCTTGAGGTTCGCGGGCAGCGGCAGGATCGAGCCGTCCTCGCGGTTCGAGGCCGCGCTGAGGACGACGAGTTGAGTGTCGGTGAGCTTGGTCATTGGTGCCTCCTTTGGCAGGGCGCCGCGACCGTCGCGGCGCTTCTACCACCCCGAGCCCCGCCCTCCTTCGCCAAGGCTTCGGAGGGTCGGGGCGAAGCGCGGGGGTTGGAGGCTCAGACGCCGGCTTCTGCCTCGATCTCGCAGTGGGTGACGAAGGCGGTGAGATACGGCAGCCCGCGCGGGATGCCGGTCTCGTGCTCCGTTCGGCAGCCGATGGTCCAGCCCATCCAGCGCTCGACCGCGGCGGCGACCGTGGCCCGCAGGTCGAGGCCGGCCGCGAGCCCGTTCGAGACGTCATCGGCGAAGTGGCGACCGTGACGGCTGTCGAGGAAGTCGCGCACGGCCGCGTCGGGGCACCCGGTTGCGGCGGCGATCGCCGGCATCGCGATCGCCCAAGCCTCGGTTGGATCGGCGTGGTGGCGGATGGTGCCGAAGAAGCCCCAGTCGGGGTTGGCGGTCGGCAGGACGGCGTTGGTCATGGTGGTCTCCTCGGTTCAGCGGGCTGCGGCGCCGTCCTCGTGGATCCGGGCGACGCAGTTGGCGATCACGAGGCCGAGCACGTAGCCCTCATGGAGGGTCCCGGCGAGGATCGCCTCGCGGGCGTCGGCGTAGGCGTCGCCGGCGATCAGGGCCTTGATCTCGGCCCGCATGATTGCGACGGCCGCGGCCACATTGTCGTCGGGGCCGCCGGTGTTGCGGATCGCGCCGGAGCGGACGACGCCGCGCATCACTTCGTCGGCGATCCTGGCGATGGGGTCGGTGCTGGTCATCGGGACCTCCTTGGCTCGGGCGACCTTGCCGCGTGGCCACACACATCGCTCTTCGTGGCGCCGAAGCCAAGCGAATAAGCACTTGATTCCATTGCTTCCTTCGACCCGGAACGATCATGAGATTACTCGCTCCCGGCTCGGGCGCCGGGACAGGCCGTCATGCTGATCACCCAGGCCGAATGGGCCCGCCGGCGCGGCTTCTCTTGCCAGTATGTGGGCCGACTCGTGAAGCGCGGCGTGGTGCGGCTCACGGACGGCAAGGTCGACCCGGCGTAGGCCGACGCCGCCCTCGCGGCCCTGCGCGAGCCGGCGCGCCGTCAGCGGCGGATCGGCAGCCCCGCGGCCGAACCGGCAGGCAACACGCCGGCGCGGGACAGCCGCGGCGGCGAGCCGCTATCGCTGCCGCAGGGCGGCGACCTGCCGACCCTGCTGCTCAAGACCCGGATCAAGAGCGAGGTCGAGGTCGCGGCGTTCAACCGGGCGCGCATCGTGCGGGACGCGCTCCTGAACATCCCGGACCGGCTCGCGGCCGTGCTCGCCGCCGAGACCGAGACGCAGAAAGTGCACGCGTTGATCGCCGCCGAGATCTGGCAGGCGCTCGAGGAGCTGACCGGTGGTCCCGAGCGCCGCTGAAATCTACGGCGAGGCCTTCGACCAGGGCCTCCGTCCCGATCCTCTGCTGACGGTCTCGGAATGGGCGGACCGCCACCGGCGGCTGTCGGGCCGCGCGGCCTCGGAGCCGGGGCCGTGGCGGACCAGCCGCACGCCCTACCTGCGCGAGATCATGGACTGCCTGTCGCCGGCTTCGCCGGTCGAGCGTGTGGTGCTGATGAAGGGCGCGCAGGTCGGCGGCACCGAATGCGGCAACAACTGGATCGGCTACGTCGTCCACCACGCGCCGGGCCCGATGCTCGCGGTGCTGCCCACCGTCGAGATGGCCAAGCGCAACTCGAAGCAGCGGGTCGACCCGCTGATCGAGGAGAGCCCGGCGTTGCGCGAGCGGGTGCGGCCGGCGCGCAGCCGCGACTCCGGCAACACGGTGCTCGCCAAGGAGTTCCCGGGCGGGGTGCTGGTCATGACCGGCGCCAACTCGGCCGTGGGCTTGCGCTCGATGCCGGTGCGCTACCTGTTTCTCGACGAGGTCGACGGCTATCCCGGCGACGTCGACGGCGAGGGCGACCCGGTGGCGCTCGCCGAGGCCCGGACGCGCACCTTCTCGCGGCGCAAGATCCTGATCGTCTCGACGCCGACGGTGCAGGGGATGTCGCGCATTGAGCGCGAGTACGAGGCGTCCGACCAGCGCCGCTATTTCGTGCCGTGCCTGCATTGCGGTCACGAGCAGTGGCTCGAGTTCGAGCGGCTCCGTTGGGACAAGGGCCGTCCCGAGACGGCGGCCTACCGCTGTGCGGGCTGCGAACAGCCCATCGCCGAGCGCCACAAGACCTGGATGCTGGAGCACGGCACGTGGCGCTCCACCGCCGAGGGCGATGGCAAGACCGCGGGCTTACACCTCTCCAGCCTGTACTCGCCGCTGGGGTGGCGGAGCTGGGCGCAGATCGCCGCCGCCTGGGAGGCGGCCAAGGGCAACAACGCCGAGATCAAGTCGTTCAAGAACACCGAGCTCGGGCTGACCTGGCAGGAGCGCGGCGAGGCGCCCGATTGGCAGCGCCTCTACGACCGCCGCGAGGACTACAAGATCGGCGCGGTGCCGCGCGGCGGGCTGTTCCTCACCGCCGGGGCCGACGTGCAGAAGGACCGCATCGAGGTCTCGGTGTGGGCCTGGGGACGCGACCGGGAGAGCTGGCTCGTCGAGCACCGCGTGCTCGACGGCGACACCTCGCGCGACGCGGTCTGGGCCGGCCTCTCGGCGCTGCTCGACGAGACCTGGGCGCACGACGCCGGCGCGTGGCTGCCGCTGCGCCGCCTCGCCGTCGACACCGGCTACGCCACCCAGGAGGTCTACGCCTGGGCGCGCGGCCGCGGTGCCTCGCGGGTGATGCCGGTCAAGGGCGTGGACCGCGGCAGCGCGCTGTTCGGCACGGCGACCGCCGTCGACGTGAGCTCGGGCGGCCGTCGCCTGCGCCGCGGCGTGCGCGTCTATCCCGTGGCGGGCGGCATCGCCAAGCTCGAGCTGTTCGGCAACCTGCGCAAGGAGCGGCCGACCGACGAGGCGCTCGCCGCGGGCGAGGCGTATCCGGCGGGCTACGTCCACCTGCCCAAGGTCGACGCCGAGTACTGCAAGCAGCTCTGCGCCGAGCAGCTGGTCACGAGCCGCAACCGGCGGGGCTACCCGGTCCGCGAGTGGCAGAAGGTGCGCGAGCGCAACGAGGCGCTCGATTGCTACGTCTACGTCCGCGCCGCCGCGACGGAGGGTGATCCGCAGCAAGTGGATGGGTTGAGTCATGGCCTACACCGAGGAGCAGCGCGAGGCCCTGCGCCGGGCACTCGCGTCGGGCGAGCGTCGCGTGAGCGTCGCGTGAGCTACGACGGCAAGAGCGTCGAGTACCGCGACGTGGCCGAGCTCAAGGCCGCGCTTGCCGAGGTCGAGGCCGCGCTGGCGCAGGCCGAGGGCAAGCGCATCCGCCAGATCCGGGTCACCACGAGCAAGGGCTTCTGACATGAGCTGGTTCGCCAGGCTGAGGGCGGCCTTCGCGCTGCCCAGTCGATCGGCGCCGGCCTACGAGGTGGCGGGCTCCGGTCGCAGGGCGCTCGCCTGGCTGCCCGGCAATCCGGGCGTCAACGCCGCGATCTTCGCCTCCGGGGACGCGTTGCGGTCGCGCTCGCGCGACCTCGTGCGCCGCAACCCCTGGGCCGCGAACGCGGTCGAGGTCTTCGTCGCCAACTGCATCGGCACCGGCATCAAGCCGCAGTCGACGGCCGAGGACACGGGGTTCCGCGAGGCCGCCCAGGCGCTGTGGTGGGACTGGACCGACGAGGCCGACGCCGCGGGATCGACCGACTTCTACGGCCTCCAGGCGCTCGCCTGCCGGGCGATGATGGAAGGGGGGGAGTGCTTCGTGCGGCTGCGCCGCCGGCGCCCCGAGGACGGGCTCAGCGTGCCCTTGCAGTTGCAGGTGCTCGAGGCCGAGCACGTACCGCTCGCCCTCAATCAGACGCTCGCCGGCGGGAACGTGGTGCGCGCCGGGATCGAGTTCGACCGCATCGGCCGGCGCGTGGCGTATCACGTGTACCGCGATCACCCGGGCGACCCGGCGACGCGCCCGGGCGGCCACGAGACCGTGCGCGTGCCGGCCGCCGATGTGGTCCACCTGTTCCGGCCGCTCCGGCCTGGCCAGATCCGGGGCGAGCCATGGCTCGCCGGCGCGCTGGTCAAGATCAACGAGCTCGACCAGTACGACGACGCCGAGCTCGTGCGGAAGAAGACCGCGGCCATGTTCGCGGGCTTCGTCACCAGGCTCGCGCCCGAGGACCCGATCATGGGCGAGGGCGAGCCGGACGAGGACGGCGCGGCGGTCGCGGGGCTCGAGCCCGGCACCATGCAGGTCCTCGCCCCCGGCGAGGATGTGAAGTTCTCGGACCCGGCGGACGTCGGCGGCTCCTATGGCGAGGTCGTGCGCGCCCAGTTCCGCGCCATCGCGGCCGCGGCCGGGGTCACCTACGAGCAGCTCACGGGCGACCTCACCGGCGTCAACTACTCCTCGATCCGGGCGGGCCTCCTCGAGTTCCGCCGCCGCTGCGAGATGCTGCAGCACGCGGTGATCGTGCACCAGCTGTGCCGGCCGGTGTGGCGCGAGTGGATGACCCAGGCCGTGCTCGCCGGCGCGCTCCGGGCGCCGGGCTTCGAGCGCCGGCCTGCAGGTTACCTCTCGGTCAAGTGGGTGCCGCAGGGCTGGCAGTGGGTCGACCCGGAGAAGGAGTTCAAGGCGGTGGTGCTGGCGATCCGCGCCGGGCTCATGAGCCGCTCGGAGGCGGTCTCCGCCTTCGGCTACGACGCCGAGGCCATCGACCGCGAGATCGCCGCCGACAACGCCCGTGCCGACGCGCTCGGGCTCGTGCTCGACAGCGACCCGCGGCGGGTGAACCGCACCGGGGCGGCGCAGGGCGACGCCGAGCCGCAGTCCGCGGACCAGGAAAGCAACGCTGCCTAGGAGAAGCGAATGAGGATGCTGCCGCACGTCGCGAGCCGGGTGCTCGGCACGCCGTTGCTGCTCGGCCAAGCCAAGCTCGAGGCGATCCTCGGGGCGCTCGGCCCGCGCATCGGGATCGAGGCCCAGCCCTTCGCCGTTCCGGGCGAGCCGCGGCGCGGGCGTGCCTACGCGGTCACCCCCGAGGGCGTGGCGGTCGTGCCCGTGGTGGGGACGCTCGTGCGGCGGGCCGGCCCCATCGAGGCGGCCTCGGGGCTCACCTCCTACGCCGAGCTCGAGACCGAGATCCTGGACGCGGCGACCGACCCGGCCGCGCGCGCGATCCTGCTCGACGTCGACAGCCCGGGCGGCGAGGCCGCCGGCGTGTTCGACCTCACCGATCTGGTGTTCGAGGCGCGCAGCCTCAAGCCAGTCTGGGCGGTGGCCAACGAGGAGGCCTTCTCCGGCGCCTACGCCATCGCCAGCGCCGCCGAGCGGGTGGTCGTGCCGCGCACCGGCGGGGTGGGCTCGATCGGCGTCGTCGCGGTACACGTCGACCGGTCGGCGCGCGACGCCATGGAAGGGCACCGCTACACCACCGTGTTCGCCGGGGCGGCTAAGAACGATTTCAACCCCCACGAGCCGCTCGCCGACGGCGCGCGGAGCCGCCTGCAGGCCGAGGTCGACCGCGTCTACGGGATCTTCGCCGAGACCGTCGCCCGCAACCGCAGCCTCGGCGTCGAGGCCGTCCGCGCGACCGAGGCCGAGGTGTTCTTCGGCGCCGACGCGGTCGCCGCCGGACTCGCCGATGAGGTCGGCACCATGCGCGAGGCGCTCGCGGTGCTGGGCGCGACCGTGTCCGGGCCGGGGCCAGCCCCGCGCATGACCCGATCCAAGTTCACCGCCTCAACGCGCAAGGAGAAATGGGATGGACGCCTCCCACCCTCTGATGTTCGTGGGCCGGCGGGTCGAGGTGGACCCTCACGGGCCGACGGCATCAAAGTGCCAAGAGGGA
>Ga0049103_1000068_pt1 | contig 17058 bp, 15 predicted proteins | sample WorMettrBAHAMAS1_FD_55018 | JGI IMG/M metagenome (GOLD analysis project Ga0049103, IMG submission 55018) | Marine gutless worms symbiont microbial communities from Max Planck institute for Marine Microbiology, Germany - Inanidrilus... | ecosystem: Host-associated > Annelida > Digestive system >...
TCGTGCCATCTTCCAGCCTCCCGTTCAAATCCCAGAAACGAGAGAATCAAAGTCCATGACCCGTGTAAACCGCTATCCGCACACTGGTCTCCTAACCGTTGAGGATCTTCGGCACCAGATTGAGCCGCAGCCGCGACGTCTCCGGCATGCCGGAGCCAAGCAACGGACGCAGGTAGAGCCGGAACCGGTCGGTGACGTTGTTGCCGTCGTCGGAGATGAACTCGGACGGCATCACCTTGGTCTTGGCGGCGATGTCTCCCAGCGAGCTCAGATGATACTCGACCGAGTAGAACCCGGTGCGGTGGATGGTCACCGAACCGGTGTGCTCACCCTTCGAGTCGCCGAAGTGGGCGTACTGCACGGCCTTCTCGCCGACCTCGCGGGCCTCGCGGGCGTCGACGTCGGAGACGCAGCCGAGGAACGACCGCTGCAGGTACCCGAAGGTGTCGCCGCGCACCCGCTTGATATCTGAATTCTGCTTGATGTAGTCGGTCAGCAGGTCGGCCAGCGCGCCGGTGCCGGAGAGCTGGACGTTGCCGTGGGCGTCACGCTCGACGTTCTGCGCCAGCTTGGTGGCGATCGGGTCGCCCGACTCGTCGTGAACGCCTTCCGAGACGGCGACGATACACCGGCCGTGCTTGTCGTAGACCGACTTCACGTCCCTGACGAACTGGTCGAGGTTGAAGGTCCGCTCCGGCACGTAGATCAGGTGCGGACCGTCATCCTGGTACTTGCGTCCCAGCGCCGAGGCGGCGGTCAGGAACCCGGCATGCCGGCCCATGACCACGGCGACGTAGACGCCCGGCAGCGCCCGGTTGTCCTCGTTGACGCCGGCGAAAGCCAGGGCGACGAACCGCGCCGCCGAGGGATAGCCAGGTGTGTGGTCGTTGATCATCAGGTCGTTGTCGATTGTCTTGGGGATGTGTACGCAGCGCAGCTCGTAGTTGGTCGCCTTCGCCTGCTCGCTGAGGATGCGTAGCGTGTCCGACGAGTCGTTGCCGCCGATGTAGAAGAACGTGCCGATGTCATGGGCCTGCAGGACCTTGAAGATTTCCTCGCAGTACTTCACGTCGGGCTTGTCGCGGGTCGAGCCCAGCGCCGAGCACGGCGTGTTGGCGACGATCTCCAGGTTGTGGGTGGTCTCGCGGGTCAGATCGATGAAATCCTCGTTGATGATCCCGCTCACACCGTGATAGGCGCCATAGACCCGCTCGACCCCGGGGATCTTGCGGGATTCGATGACCGCTCCGACCATGGATTCGTTGATCACCGCGGTTGGGCCGCCCCCCTGGGCGACAAGGACTTTCCCCTGCAACATCGGCTGGACTCCTCCCCTCATGCTCCTTGCGAACGCTTCGAGATATGGGGTCCCGGTCTGCCCGCCGGAACCACCGCCGCGCGGAGGGACCGAGCGTGTGAAACCGGCGGCGAGCGTAGCACTTCGCAACCGCACATAAAAGGGCCAAACACGGCCCGGCGCGATGGCTGGCAGGAAACGTCGAAAGGCTTGATTTTGCGCGCCTGGACCGTTAGGTGATGGCCTTTCCGGCGCCGACCCCATCGTCTAGAGGCCTAGGACACCACCCTTTCAAGGTGGCGACACGGGTTCGAATCCCGTTGGGGTCACCAGCCGGACTCAAGGGCTTAGAGATCTATTGGATCGGTTTTCGGTAACGGTTCGGCCATTTGGCCACTGTTGCCAATCAATGTTTCGGTCTCCCCTCGAAAAACGGTGCAACCGGGGTAGCGGTGTGGAACGGCCGTCGAGCACTCCGCCAATCGCTGCCGGCATTGACGACGACGTTGTGCGGTGTAGACTTACAGCAGGAAGTCGTCTTCGTGCAGGTCGGCGACGGTGACGCCGAGCACAACGATGCTGTTTTCGGCGTCGAGCTGGATCGTGGTGTCGGTGCCGTCGTCGGAGAACTTGGCCTGCAGCTCGGCGAAGCTGTCGATGTTGCGGACCGCCGTCACGTCGATGACGTCGTCGCTGCTGGCGCCGGCTTGGAAATCGGAGATGGTGTCGATGCCCTCTTCGTCGTCGAAGACGAACAGGTCGTCACCGACGCCACCGGCGAGACCGTCGTTGCCTTGGCCGTCGATCAGCACGTCGTTTCCGGCCCCGCCGACGAGATCGTCGCTGCCGTCGCCGCCGCCCGGGGAGTCCTCGAAGCCGAGGCGCAGTTTCGCCGCGTCGGCTCCGTCGGCCCGCCCCGATGCGACATGAACGGTATCGTCGGCATTCAGCGCCGCCGACGCGCCGCGTTCGGTGGAGTGGATCAGCGGACCGTCGAGCACCGTCCGCCCGGACGCATCGTCGAGCACCAGGGAGATGTCGGCGCCGTCGTCGGTGATCTGCGCCGCCCGCTCGCCAGCGCCACCGAGATCGAAGACGAGGCTCAACGTGCCGCCCTGCAGGTTCAGGCCCTGATAGCCGTCGTTGAGGCGGTCGCCGTGGACGACGACGAAGAAGCCGATGTCCGTCTCGGCCAGGTCGGGCACTCTGAACACGGTGCTGTCGCCGGCGCTCAGCGCCTGGACGTTCTCGTAGACGATGCGGACGTCGCCGATGGTGCCGTCGTCGGCGATGGTGTAGAGGCCGAGCGTGTTGTGATAGCCGTCCTGGGTATCGACGAAGCTCAAGGTGGCGACCCCGTCGCCGCCGAACGCGAAGCCGTCGGGCGCGACGCCCAGGGCATCGTCGCCGGGGGTCTCGAGATCGCCGATGTTGATGACTTCAGTGACGTCCGGGAACACGATGCCGTCGGCGAAGCCGCCCGGCTTTCCGAACACGAGATAGGCCGCGCCAGCCAAGTTGCCACCCTCGTCGTTGAGCCGGGCGCCGACGATCAGGTCGTCGAAGCCGTCGCCGTCGACATCGCCGGCCGAGGAAACCGCGTAGCCGGCGCGGTCCGATGCCGCTTCGCCGAGGATCTTGAACCCGTCGGCCGGGGCGAGGGCGTCGAGACTGATGTTGGCAAAGCCGCCGGCCTTGCCGAAGAGCAGGTAGGCGGCGCCCGCGTTCGTTGCGCTTTCATCGTCCAAACCGGCGCCGACGATCAGATCGTCGAAGCCGTCGCCGTTGACGTCGCCAGCCGACGAAACCGAGGTGCCAGCACTGCTATTCATCGATTCGCCGGAGATCTTGAAGCCATCTGCGCCGAGGCCGTCGAGATCGATGTCGGAGAATCCCGAGGCCTTGCCAAACACAACGTAGGCGGCGCCAGCGCCACCCGCGCCCTCGTCATTGCCTTTGGCGCCGACGAGCAGATCGGCTAGGGTCTGTTGAGGTTCAGGATTCCCTTATGAGCTGAGATGTGGTTCAAGCTTCCTTTTGGAGGAGGCTTGAACCACATCTCAGCTCATAAGGGAATCCTGAACCTCAACAGACCCTAGCGCGGCGTGCCCGGTGGCGTTCTGGGGGCGTTGTCACGGAACCTGCGGGCTGCGGGCGCGAGAGCCGGATGATGGGTTTCGATCAGCGCCATGGCCTCGTCGCGCAGCGCGTCGTCGCCGCCCCAATGGCCGGCCTGCAGGGTGAGGCGCAGCACTTGCGCGTCGCCGGGCAGGGCGTCGATGAGGCGGCGCAGGAGAGGCAGCTCGTCGGCGTAGCGTTGCGCCAGATGGAAAGTGATTGCTGCCGAGATCAACGAGTTGGCGGCGCCAGGATCGATGATCAGCGCCCGTTCGAACGTTTTCGCCGCGTCGTCAAGCCGGCCGGCGCGGCCTTCGACCTGGCCGACGAGGTCGAGGAACTGACGGTTCCCGCTATCGCGACAGACTTCCAGACTCGCCAGCGCCGTGTCGCAGGCCCGATAGGCGCGCCCGATGGCGGTGCTTTCGGCTGCGTGCTCTGGGCCCGAGGCACTGCGAAGCCTGGCGATCTCCATGGCCGGGATGGCTTCGTTGCGGCCCTCGCCGCCGGAGGTGACGATACCGACCAGCCGGCCGGCGGCATCAACGAGGGCGCCGCCGCTGTTGCCGGGGCCGCTGACCGCGGTGTGATGCTAGCAGGCACGGGGCGCGTTCTCGACAAGGGGCCAGATCAGCCGCCCCGGCGCATAGACGCGGACGCTGCCACGGCCGATGTCGGACCCGATGGCGTAGAGGTCGGTTTCACTTTCGGCTGGTCCGACCGGCAACGGGGGCGGGCCGTCGAGGCCGGGCGCCCGCAGCAGGATCAGATCGCCGGCATAATCGGTCGGGATCACGGCTGCGGTCACGGTCCGGCCATCGGGCAGGATCACCTCGGCCGCGGTATTGTCGGCGACGACGTGGCGGTTGGTGACCAGGAGGTCGTCTCCGACAACGACGGCGCTCGCATGGGGGTCGTAGGCGGCGATTCGAAAGACTCTGTCGGCGGCGGCGCACACCGGTTCCGGTGCATCGCATGCGGCCCGGGCGCCCGGGATATAGGCCGCAACGGCGAAAAACGCCAGAACGACAGCAATCCTAGGCAACGTCATGCCGAAATGATGGTTATGAGACGTGGTGCCGGCAAGCCGCCGATGATACACCTTTGACAATTCGCCAATAATTCACATGTATACGAATAACAACACACGAGCCGACGGCGAGTGCCGGAAGCCATAAGGGAAGGGAGCGCTTGCAGTGGCGAACGAAAGCACGCTGCGCACAATTCCGGTCACCGACTACCAGCTCGAGGACCAGATCGGTTATCTGCTCCGGCGCGCCCATCAGCGCGCCACGGCGATCTTCGTCGAACGCCTGGCCGCGGCCGAGCTGACGCCGACCCAGTGGGCGGTGCTGTTCAAGCTGGGCGAGGTCGGCGAGATCTCCCAGAACTCCCTCGGGCGGCTCGTCGCTATGGATTTCGCCACCCTGCAGGGCGTGGTTAAGCGCCTGACGCAACGCAAACTGATCGTGAGGACCCGCGATCCCCACGACGGCCGCCGGTTGGTCTTGCGCCTGACCGAAGACGGAGAGATGCTCGTTGCGGAGAACATTGGTATTGGTCACGGTATCTCGCGGGAGACCCTCAGACCGCTGTCGCCGCGCGAGCGCGAAACGCTGATTAAACTGCTTCGCAGAATCATGTGACGCACCTGCGAACAACCTCCTTGACACCGCGCGATCTTTGTGCAAATTTGTTCGTATACGAACAATTATACAAGGACGGAAACAATCGTCCAAGGAGGGGGAGGAGAGCATGGCAGCGCCGGCGGGCTACTTCAGACCCGAAACCGTCGCAGAAGCCGTCGAGCATCTGGCGGCGGCACCGTCCACCATCGTTGCCGGCTGCACCGATTACTTCCCTGATCTGCGAGATGGGCCGTCCCGAGGACACATCGTCGACGTCACCGGCATCGCCGGCGCGCGCGGCGTCGAGAAGCGCGACGACCATTTCCGCATCGGTTTCCTGACCACCTGGACCGACATCGCCCGCGGCGACCTGCCGCCCTACTTCGACGCCCTGAAGCTGTCGGCGGTCGAGGTCGGGTCCATCCAGATCCAGAATGCCGCGACCGTCGTTGGCAACTTGTGCAATGCGTCGCCGGCCGCCGATGGCGTACCGCCGCTGCTGGCCCTCGACGCCGAGGTCGAACTGAGCTCGCTCGCCGGCACGCGGACCATGCCGCTCGCCGACTTCATCACCGGCAACCGCCAGACCGAGCGACGCCCCGATGAGCTGATGACCGCCATTCTGGTGCCCAAGCCGGCCGGTCGGTCGACCAGCAACTTCCTCAAGCTCGGTTCGCGGACCTATCTGGTCATCTCCATCGTCATGGTGGCCACCGTGCTCGAGGATGACGGGACCGGCCATGTCGAGCGGGCGCGCGTCTCGGTCGGTTCGTGCTCGGTCGTCGCCCGGCGGCTCGCCGCGCTGGAAGCGGTGCTCGCGGGCAAGCCGTTTGCGCCGGGTCTCGGCGCCGTTGTCACCGAGGACCATCTCGGCGTGCTCAGCCCCATCGACGACATCCGCGCGACCGCCGACTACCGGCGCGAGGCGGCTCTGACCATGGTGCGGCGATCACTCGATCTCGCCGTGGGAGGCGATCATGCTTGAAACCGCGTTCGCCGTCATCGACCTGACCGTCAACGGCCAATCCGTCACGGTCCAGACGCCTCCCATGCGCCGGCTTTCGGACGTCTTGCGCAATGATCTCGGCCTCATCGGGACAAAGGTCGGCTGCAATGCCGGAGACTGCGGCGCCTGCACCGTGTCCATCGATGGCGAGCCCGTCTGCGCCTGCATGGTGCCGGTCGGACGCCTCGCCGGCGCCCGGATCCTCACCGTCGAGGGCCTGAAGGAGGACGCCGCCTACAGGCGCCTGCAGCAGGCCTTCCACCATTATGGCGCCGCCCAGTGCGGCATCTGCACCCCCGGCATGCTGATCTCGGCGGCGGCGCTGCTGACCGAGACGCCGGAACCGACCGAGGCCGAGACCCTCGATGCGATCGGCGGCGTGCTGTGCCGGTGCACCGGTTACCGCAAGATCGTCGAAGCGGTGATGAACGCCCACCGGTTCGAATCGGTTCTGGCGGCGCCCGACGCCGGGTTCGCCGTCGGCGCCCGCGCTCCAAGGGTCGATGGCGAGGTCCGCGTCGACGGCACGGCGATCTTCGGTGCCGACGCGGCGCCCGAGGAGTCGCTGTGGCTGAAGATCGTGCGCTCGCCGCACCCGCGGGCCAGGTTCACACTCGGTGATCTCGGCGCGCTGAAGGAAACGTATCCGGGCATCGTCCGCGTGTTCACCGCCGCCGACGTCCCCGGCGCCAATCGCTTCGGTGTCATTCCGGTGGCCAAGGACCAGCCGGTGTTTGCCGAGAGCGCCGTCCGCTACCGCGGCGAGGCGGTGGCCGCCGTGGTCGGCGATCAGGCGACCATCGACGCGTTCCGGGACGCCGACTTCCCCATCTCCTGGGAGGTCCTTCCCGCCATCGACACCCTCGACGAGGCCGCGGCGGACGACGCGCCGCGGCTGCACGAAAAGAACCCCGGCAATGTCCTGCTCGACAGCATCGTCGAACGCGGCGACCTCGATGCCGAGTTCGCCGACGCGGCGGTGTCCGCCGAGGGCACGTTCGAGACGGCGTTCGTCGAACACGCCTACATCGAGCTGGAGGCCGGGTTCGCGCGGCGCATCGGCGATCGCATCGAGGTGCAGGCCTGCACCCAGGCGCCGTATATGGACCGAGAAGACATCGCCTCGATCCTCGGCCTCGGGCAGGAGCAGGTGCGGGTCATCCCGACCGCCGTCGGCGGCGGCTTCGGCGGCAAGCTGGACCTGTCCTTGCAGCCCTATATCGCGCTGGCCGCGTGGACTCTGGACCAGCCGGTCCGGTGCGTCTACACGCGGACCGAGTCCATGGCGTCGACGACCAAGCGCCATCCGGCAAGGATCACCGCGCGTGTCGCGGCGAAGGCCGACGGCAGCCTGGCGGCGATCGATTTCTTTGGCGCCTTCAACACCGGTGCGTATGCCTCGTGGGGGCCGACGGTGACCAACCGGGTGCCGGTCCACGCCTCGGGCCCGTATTTCTACCCCGCGGTGCGTCTGCGCAGCCGCGCCATGTATACCGACAACCCGCCATCGGGCGCTTTCCGCGGCTTCGGCGTGCCTCAGTCGGCGATCGCCCAGGAGGGCCTGTTCGACGAGATCGCCGACAGCCTCGGCCACGATCGCCTGCAGTTCCGCATCGCCAATGCACTCCATGCCGGTCAGCAGACGGCCACCGGCCAGATCCTGCAGACCAGTGTCGGCATGGCCGACTGTCTCACGGCCCTGCGTCCGGCCTGGGATCGCGCCCTGGCCGAGGCGGACGCGTTTAACCGCGGCAACGGCGACCCGATCCGGCACGGCGTCGGCATCGCCAGCGTGTGGTACGGCTGCGGCAACACCTCGCTGCCCAATCCGTCGACCATGCGTGCGGCCCTGAAGGCCGAGGGCACGCTGGTGCTGTTCCAGGGCGCGGTCGACATCGGCCAGGGCGCCGATACGGTGATGACCCAGATATGCGCCGATGCCGTCGGCGTCGGCATGGACCTGTTCACCCTCGTCCACGGCGACACCGACCTCACCGCCGACGCCGGCAAGACATCGGCGTCGCGCCAGACCTTCGTTTCGGGCCGCACCGCGCAGCTCGCCGGCGAGGCACTCAGGGCCAACATCCTAAGGACCGCCAACGCCGGCCCCGACGCGCTCATCGAGATCGATGACGGCTTTCTGCGGGTGATCGATGGCGAGGTCGTGCACGAGATCGCACTGTCGAACCTCGCCGCCGATGCCGACGGCCTCGTGTTCGACGGCGTCGGCACCTTCGATCCGCCGATCACGCCCCAGGACGACCACGGCCAGGGAAACCCCTACGCCACCTTCGGCTTCGGCGCCCAGGTCGCCGAGGTCGCCGTCGACACCGAGCTGGGGACGGTGAAGGTGCTGCGCATCACCGCCGCCCACGACGTCGGCCGGGCGATCAACCCGACGCTGGTCGAAGGGCAGGTCGAAGGCGGCGTCGCCCAGGGCCTGGGGCTGGCGCTGATGGAAGAATACATCCAGGGCCGCACCGAGAACTTCCACGACTACCTGATCCCGACCGCCGGCGACATGCCCGAGGTCGAGACGATCATCGTCGAGGACACCGAGCCGCTAGGCCCGTTCGGTGCCAAGGGCATCGGCGAGCACACCCTGATCCCGACGGCGCCGGCGATCCTCAACGCCATCCGCCACGCCACCGGGGCGCGGGTCCGCCGTGTGCCGGCGACGCCCGACCGGGTCCGGCAAGCCATCCGCGAGGCGCAGGGGGGCAGCAATGACTGAGCAGACGGCCGCCAAGGCAGAAAAGATCTCCTGCGACGCGTGTCCGGTGCTGTGCCGCATCTCGCCGGGCGCCACCGGTGCTTGCGACCGCTATGCCAACGTTGACGGCGCGCTCGCCCGCGTCGACCCGCTGGCCGTCGCCCAGCGGGCCAGCGAGCGAAACACCGCCATGGTGCCGTTCCTGTCCGACCGCGAGTGGGACGGCTTATTGCTCAAGGACAGCGCCAATTTCGTCACCGGCATCGGCGCTGGCACGACCTACCCGGACTACAAGCCGGCACCCTTCATCGTCGCCAGCGAGCACGAGGGCGTCGACATGGTGACGGTCGTGACCGAGGGTATTTTCAGCTACTGCGGCATCAAGCTGAAGATCGACACCGACCGCCACCTCGGCCCCGAACAGGCGAGCGTGCGCCGCGACGGCGAGGCCGTGGGCCACGTCACCACCGGCGAGTACGGTTCGCAGATGCTGTCGCTCGGCGGCGTCAATCACCTCACCGGCGGCAGCAAGCGCGAAGGCGTGATGACCTGTCAGACGCTCCTGGAGCTCGGCAACAAGGAAGCGGTGACGCTGACCATCGACGGCGGCTCCGAGGTCGTCGTCCAGGCCGGCAGGCCGCCGATCGTCAACGGCGCGCAGGAAGAACGCATGCGGGTCGGCTGCGGGTCGGCGACCATCGGCATGTTCGCCAAGCAGTGGCAGGGGCGGGTCGATGACGTGGTGGTGGTCGACGACCACATCACCGGCGTGCTGTCCGAACACAAGGCTGGCAAGTACATCGACGTCCAGCCAACGGGCATCCGCCTGCGCGGGCGCAAGTCCACGCCGGGCCGCTATTTCCAGGTCGCCGAGTCGGGGACCGGCTGGGGTGGTACCGACATCACCGACCCGCTGTCCATCCTCGAACCGTTCAAGCCTGCCGAGGCCCGCCCGGGGATGACGCTGATGATGGTCAGCACGACGGGCGAGGACGCGGCCTATTTCGTCCTCGACGACGACCTGAAGCCGGTCTCCGCCGACATGCCCAGCGAGCTCGCTAAGTCCGTCGAACTGATCCGCGAGAACTGCGAGCCGGCGATGACCTCGGTGCTGTTCATTGCCGGCGCGGGTGGATCGCTCAGGGCCGGGGTCACCGAGAATCCGGTCAGGCTGACCCGCTCGGTGAAGGATTCGCTGACCTACGTTTCCTCGGGCGGTGCCCCCGTGTTCGTCTGGCCGGGCGGCGGTATCACCTACATGGTCGACGTGCTGCGCATGCCCGACAATTCGTTCGGCAGCGTGCCGACGCCGGCGATCGTCGCGCCCATCGAATTCACCCTCAGGCTCGACGACTACCGCACCATGGGCGGCCACATGGACAGCGTCGTTCACCTCGACGACGTTGCCACCACCCAGGACCGTCTGCGGCAGGTGGAATGGCGGCCCGACAATCCCTGGCCCTACGCCACCGGGCACTACCGATGGGGAGATACCGAATGACCGCCGGTCCGCAAGTGGCGATGCTCGCCAACGGCCGGCGGCTGCACATGCACCACGGTCCCATCGACCTGATCGTCGAAGCGTTCGGACCAACCGCCGAGGTGATCGAAGCTTACCGCCAGGCGGCGCGGGCGTTCGACGGCTTGCTGCAGTGGCTGGTCGACGAGCTCGAAACCTTGCGCACGCCCATCGCCGACGTACCGCCCTTCGTCGCCGGCCCGGTGGCCCGGCGCATGGTCCGCGCCGTCCATCGCCACCGCGCCGTCTACGTAACGCCGATGGCGGCCGTCGCCGGTGCCGTCGCCGACGAGGTCCTGGCGGCGATGGTCGAAGGGCGTATGCTTGACCGCGCTTACGTCAATGACGGCGGCGACATCGCCATCCATCTGGAGCCCGGTCACCGATTCGACGTCGGGCTGGTCTCCGATATCGATGCCCCGGCGCTCGACGGCGCCGCCGCCATCGACTGGTCCATGCCGGTGCGCGGCATCGCCACCAGCGGCCGCGGCGGGCGCAGCCTGTCGCTGGGAATCGCTGAGTCGGTGACCGTTCTGGCGGTCGACGCGGCCGCCGCCGACGTCGCCGCGACACTGATCGCTAACACCGTCGACGTCGACAGCGCCGCCGTGACCCGTGCTCCGGCGCGCGAGGTGCGCGACGACACCGACCTCGGCGACCTGCCGGTGGTGGTCGACGTCGGGATGTTGACCGAATCGGAGATCGATACCGCCCTCGCTGCGGGCCGGAGGGAAGCCGAGCGGATGCGCCGCGCCGGCCTCATCGAGGGCGCGGTAATGGGCCTGCAAGGCCGATTCAGCGCCGTCGGCGGGCCGGCGGTGATCGAGCGCCGCCGCGCGGGATAGAGATCGGGGAACGGGGTCAGGGGAAGGAATCGCAGCATCATGTCCGTCGCAAAGATTCGAAAGATCGTCGTCGTCGTCGAAGAAACCACCGTCGAAATCGGCAAGGCCATCGACCCGCCGACCCGCAAGGCCGCAGCGCTGGCGGTGATCGAGAACTCGTTTGCCGGCGGCTACACCGAGGATCTCTCGGACCTGATGACGGTCGGCGAAGAGATGGGCGCGCTTCTGGGCGACCGCGCCGTCGCCGCGCTCGGCGTCGCGCCGGCCGACATCGAGAGCTACGGCAAGGCAGCTATTGTCGGCGAGGCCGGCGAATTGGAACACGCCGCGGCGATCCTGCACCCGAAGCTCGGCGCGCCGCTGCGCAAGGCGGTCGAGAAGGGTGCCGCGCTGGTACCGTCGTCGAAAAAGATGGGCGGCGTCGGCGCCGCCATCGACGTACCCTTGGGTCACAAGGACGCGGCCTTCGTGCGCACACATTTCGATGCCATGGAAGTGCGTGTCTCCGACGCGCCGAAGGCGGGGGAGATCGTCGTTGCCGTTGCGGTGACCGACTCGGGTCGGCCGTTGCCGCGCGTCGGCGGACTGACCAAGGAAGAGGCCAAGGGAGAAGACGGGCTGCGTTGACGCGCCGCCCGATATAGGAAGACACTCGCAGCAATCTTGGAGCCAGGGGAGGCAGGATATGATTCATCGAAGGTTCGTTCTCAGTGCCATCGCGGCGGCGGTCGCCGCGGCTTGGTGGGCTCCGGCGCCCGTAGCGGCGGCGGACACCATTAAGATCGGCGAGATCAACAGCTATTCGCGCCTGCCGGCGTTCACGCTGCCCTACCGCGAGGGTTGGCAGCTGGCGCTGGAGGAAATCAACAAGTCGGGCGGCGTGCTGGGTAAGCAGATCGAGGTCATCTCGCGCGACGACGGCGGCAAGCCCGGCGACGCGGTGACCGCCGCCAACGAGCTGGTCTCAAAAGAAAACGTCGTCGCCCTGATGGGCACGTTTTTCTCGCACATCGGCCTCGCGGTTTCCGATTTCGCCAAGCAGAAGAAGGTGCTGTTCGTCGCCGCCGAGCCGCTGAGTGACGCGGTGACCTGGGCCAAGGGCCATCGGTATGCCTTCCGGCTGCGTCCGTCGGTCTACATGCAGGCGGCGATGCTGGCCGAAGAGGCGGCGAAGCTGCCGGCCAAGCGGTGGGCGACCGTGGCGCCGAACTACGAGTACGGCAAGTCGGCGGTGGCCGTGTTCAAGAAGGTGATGTCGTCGAAGCGCCCGGACATCGAATGGGTCGAGGAGCAGTGGCCGGCCCTGTTCAAGATCCACGCCGGCTCGACCGTGCAGGCCCTGGCCCGCGCCAAGCCCGACGCCATCTACAACGTCACCTTCGGTCCGGACCTGACCAAGTTCATCCGCGAAGGCAACACCCGCGGCCTGTTCAAAAACCGCGAGGTGGTCAGCCTGCTGACCGGCGAACCGGAATACATCGATCCCTTGAAGGGCGAGACGCCCAACGGCTGGATTGTCACCGGCTATCCGTGGGCCGACATCAACACGCCCGAGCACAATGCGTTCCTGAAGGCTTATCAGGCCAAGGTGGGCGACTACCCGCGGCTGGGCTCGGTCGTCGGCTACGTGACCATGAAGTCCGTGGCCGCGATCATCGCCGCGGCCGGCTCGACCGATACGGAGAAGATGGTCGACGCGGCGAAGGGCGTTAAGGTCGATTCGCCGTTCGGGCCGATCACCTTCCGTGCGGTCGACCACCAGGCGACCCTCGGGGCGTACGTCGGCAAGACCGCCGTCAAGGACGGCAAGGGCGTGATGGTCGACTGGCGCTATGCCGACGGTGCCGACTATCTGCCGGCGCCCGAGGAAGTGAAGAACCTGCGCCCGAGCAACTAGGCCGGCGCTTGATACCCACAGGCGTCAAGGCGGGCGGCCACCGCCGCCCGCCGGCGCCACCGGCCTGCGCGCGACCCTAGACGACGAAGGGATAGAACCGTGGATTTCCTGGCCATTCAGTTCCTCAACGGCCTCTCGAGCGCGTCGTCCCTGTTCCTTGTCGCCGCCGGCTTGTCAATCATCTTTGGCGTCACTCGCATCATCAATTTCGCCCACGGCTCGTTCTACATGATCGGCGCCTACATCGCGTACACGCTGGTCGAGAACGTGCTGGGCAGCTTCGTCGGGTTCTGGGCCAGCGTCGTCACTGCCGCCGTCGCGGTGGCGTTGATCGGGCTTCTCCTCGAGGTGACGCTGCTGAGGCGTATCTACCACGCGCCGGAGCTGTTCCAGCTCCTCGCCACCTTCGGCGTGGTGCTGGTGGTGCAGGATCTGATACTGATGATCTGGGGCGCCGAGGACCTCCTGGGCCCGCGTGCCCACGGTCTCGAGGGCGCGGTCCAGATCTTCGGCCAGGCGTTCCCCGAGTACGAGCTGTTCCTCATCATCCTCGGACCCGCAGTGCTTGGCATCCTGTGGCTGGTGTTCCACCGCACCCGCTGGGGGGTGCTGGTCCGCGCCGCCACCCAGGACCGGCGCATGGTCGCGGCGCTCGGTGTCAACCAGGCGATGCTGTTCACCTCGGTGTTTGCGCTGGGCGCCTTTCTCGCCGGGCTCGGCGGCGCCCTGCAGCTTCCCCGCGAGGCCATCCACCATGCCATGGACCTGCAGATCATCGTCGAGACCTTCGTCGTCGTCGTCATCGGCGGGCTCGGCAGCGTTGCCGGCGCCTATCTGGCGGCGGTGATCATCTCCGAACTCAACGCCTTCGGTATTCTGGTCTTCCCCGAAATCACCCTGGTGCTGGCGTTCCTCGTCATGGCCGTGATCCTGGTCATCCGCCCGTGGGGGCTGCTCGGCAAGCCGGAGGGGCCGATCCGCGGCGGCGGCGGTGCCGAACTGCCGATCCGGCCGTGGTCGCGGGAGGTCCGTATCGGGGTTGCGGTCCTTGTCGGCCTGCTGGCGCTGCTGCCCGCGGTCGCCGGCGACTACGCGCTGAGCGTTGGCAGCGAGATCCTGATCTTTGCGCTCTTTGCCGCCAGCCTGCACTTCATGATAGGCACCGGCGGCATGGTCTCGTTCGGCCACGCCGCGTACTTCGGCCTCGGGGCCTACGGCGCGGCCCTGGCGGTCAAGTATCTGGGGTTCTCCATGCTGCCGGCGCTGGGGGTCGGCTTCGCGCTGGCCGGCGCCGGAGCGGTGGTGTTCGGCTGGTTCTGCGTGCGGCTGTCCGGAGTGTATCTCGCCATGCTGACGCTCGCCTTCGCCCAGATCGCTTGGTCGGTGGCCTTCCAGTGGTATGACTTCACCGGCGGAGACAACGGCATCCTCGGCGTGTGGCCGGCGGAATGGGCATCGTCGGCGACGACGTTCTACTACCTTTCGCTTGTGGTCTGCGGGCTTGGAATCCTCGCCATCCGCAAGGTCACCTTCTCGCCGTTCGGCTACGCGGTGCGTGGCTGCCGTGACGCGCCCATGCGGGCCGCCGTCATCGGCATCGACATCAAGAGGTTCCAGTGGGCCGGCTTCATCGTCGCCGGGTTCTTCGCCGGCATTGCCGGCTCGCTGTTCGCCTTCCTCAAGGGCAGCGTGTTTCCCGACAACATCTCCATCCCCATTTCGGTGGATGGATTGGTCATGGTGCTGCTGGGCGGGGTGCAGACCCTGACCGGGCCCATCGTCGGCGCGGCGGTCTACAAGACCCTGCACGTGGTCATGGTCACCTACACCGACTTCTGGAGGATCATCCTCGGCATCGTCATCATCGTCATCGTCGTGGCCATGCCGCGCGGGCTCGCCGGCATGTTCCAGGGCCGCATCGGCGCCAAGGCGGACGCGGAGGCGGCGGCATGAGCATTCTCTCCGTCCGCAACCTGACCAAGAGCTTCGGCGTCGTCGTCGCCCTCAACGACGTCAGCTTCGACGTCGCCGCCGGCGAGCTTCTCGCGCTGATCGGTCCCAACGGCGCCGGCAAGAGCACCGCCTTCAACGCCATCAACGGCCAACTTCCCCCCGACCACGGCACGGTGACCTTCGACGGCCGCGAGATCGTCGGCATGTCGCCCCGGCGCATCTGGCGCCTCGGCGTCGGGCGCACCTTCCAGATCACCGCGACGTTCCCGTCGATGACGGTGATCGAGAACGTGCAGATGGCGCTGATCTCCCATCACCACCGGCTGCGGGCGCTGCTGCCCGTGGCGGGCCGGCTGTTCCGCGACGAGGCGCACGCGCTTCTCACCCTGGTCGGCATGGACGACCAAGCCGAGCGGCCCTGCGGGTACCTCGCCTACGGCGACCTCAAGCGGGTCGAGCTTGCGGTGGCGCTGGCCAACGACCCGAAACTCCTTTTGATGGACGAGCCGACCGCCGGCATGGCGCCGAAGGAGCGCATCGACGTGATGCGCCTCACCGCCGGCATCGTCGCCGAGCGCAACATGGCGGTGCTGTTCACCGAGCACGACATGGACGTGGTGTTCGCCCACGCCAGCCGCATCATCGTCCTCAACCGCGGGACCCTCGTCGCCGAGGGCTTGCCCGACGAGGTGCGTGCCGACGAAGACGTCAAGGCGATCTACCTGGGCACCGGCGCGGTCTACGACACCAGCGCCGAAAAGGACACGGCGGCGGAAGGACAGGGGGTGGCATGAGCGGCAATCCGAACATCAACGGCGGCGGACGGCTCGAAGTCGAGGGCCTCAACGCCCTCTACGGCCAGGCTCACATCCTGTTCGACGTGGCGCTCAGCGTTGGCGCTGGCGAGGTGGTGGCGCTGATGGGCCGCAACGGCGCCGGCAAGTCGACGACGCTGAACGCCATTCTCGGCCTGGTCGAGAACCGCCGCGGCACGGTGCGTTTCGACGGTACCGACATCTCGCGGCTGCCGACCCACCGTATCGTCCGCGCCGGCCTCGGTTATGTGCCCGAGGACCGGCGCGTCTTCACCGACCTCACCGTTTCGGAGAACCTCGACGTCGGCTTCCAGCCGGCCCGCGGCGGCGCGCCGACGTGGACCCGCGAGATGCTTTTTGAGCTGTTCCCCAACCTCGCCGAGCTGCAGGACCGCCGCGCCGGCTACATGTCCGGCGGCGAGCAGCAGATGCTGACCATCGCCCGGACGCTGATGGGCAACCCGTCGCTGATCATGCTGGACGAGCCGTCGGAGGGACTGGCGCCGAAGATCGTCGAGCAGATGGCCGCCGCCATCGGCACCATGAAGGCCGAGGGTCTGCGCGTGCTGATCTCAGAGCAGAATCTGCACTTCGCGGCGCTGATCGCCGACCGCGCCTACGTCATCGAGAAAGGCCGCATCCGCTACGACAGCCCCATGGCCGAACTGATGACCAACACCGAGGTCAGGGACGCGTACCTGGCGGTGTAAGGTGCGCCCGAGCCGCGGCAGCCTGACCAAGTCCACCCAAAAGCCGAAAGAATAACTTCGAACTTCATGCTATTTTTAATGGTATGATGGGGACAGCGTACGCAATCAAAGACTGCTGAAAGAGGCGATCACTTCGTAACCGCCGGACCCGTCCGACGAACACAGACTCACCGATGGAGGGGCGCATGTACGAGCACTTCGGTCCTCGCCTCGATGGCAAAAAGGTCGAGTTTCAGCTGTTCCTGCCCGGCCGCAACGGTCGATCCCAGCCAGTATGTGCGCGGCGGCGAGCCGCACATCGACGAGGTGCGGGTTGTCGGCGATTTCCAATCGGCTCTGGGCGGGACCGATTGGGATCACAATGCCGCCCCGCTCCTGACCAAGAACCCGCATCCGAACGGCGTCCTCTACAGTTTCAAGACCCCCTCGGATCTCCCGGACGGCTTCTACCAGTACAAGGGTTATGCCTAGCTGAGTGGGTTTTTGCGAAGGTATCGTAGCAGGGTTTGGTATTTGTCGGTGTGTCGGTGGTTGTATCGCCATTCGGTTTCCTTGAG
>Ga0049103_1000121_pt1 | contig 14195 bp, 11 predicted proteins | sample WorMettrBAHAMAS1_FD_55018 | JGI IMG/M metagenome (GOLD analysis project Ga0049103, IMG submission 55018) | Marine gutless worms symbiont microbial communities from Max Planck institute for Marine Microbiology, Germany - Inanidrilus... | ecosystem: Host-associated > Annelida > Digestive system >...
TATCGCGAAGCGCAATCGCGACATCGGCCTGTGCCGCTGACAACACGGGGCCGGGGCGACGCCAGTCGGGGGAGCCGTCTCTCGGCGGGGGCAGGGCAACAGTTTCCAGCGCGCCCGCGTTCGATAGCCCGGAGACGACCGATACCGAGACGCCGGCTTCGCGGGCGAGTTCGGTCGCCGGTCTGGGCGGGCCATCGGCGAGCACGTTGAGCACCCGCTTTCGCGCCGACGTCATGCGAACGTCCGGTAGGGGAGTTGCCGCCACGAAGGCGGCAATGGGTCGTGGCGGTTCGAGCGCCTCGGGCACGCTCATCGCCATACGCAAGATCGCCCCGGGCGCGCGAACCGTGTAGGCGGCGACCCATTCGACGAACCGGCGCATGGAATTCGACAGCGGTGGCGCGTCGAGGCGGCGAATCACCGGACGGATTTTTTCACGGGCGACGTCCCCGGTGGTATCTCCCCACACCACTCCGACGATGTCGCGGCCGCCCAACGGCACCCGCACGAAATCGCCTGCCGAAACGCTCAAACCCTCGGGAACGCTGTAGTCATAGGTCCCTGCGAGCGGCAACGGCAGCAGCACGCCGACGCAATCGACCGGGCCTTGGCTAGCGTTTTCCGCGCCCGAACTGGTGCGGACTCTGGGCATCGGATATACTTTAACGGTTCCTGGGACGCCTACGCATCCGCGAGACCAAACCATCATGACTCACGATTCCGACGGCGCCGCCGCCTCCGCCGAAGAAGACAATGAACTCGATGCTCAACGCGTCGCCAGCTACCTGCGCAGCCATCCCGACTTCCTGGCCTGCAACGCCGACCTCCTCAAGGGTATGGCCGCGCCGGACCGATGGAGCGGTGACGAAGTCGTCGACATTCAGCGATACATGGTGGAAAGCCTTCGCGGCGAGCTGGACGGACTGCGCAACTGCACCCAGGAAGTGATCGAGACCAGCCGCACCAACCTGGCCAGTCAGTCCCGCACCCACGCAGCGGTCTTGGCGCTCTTGGCGGCAGCGGATCTCGACCAGCTCAGCCGCGTCGTTGTGGACGATTTACCGCTTTTGCTGGACGTCGACATTGCCGTCCTCGGTTTCGAACCGAGTGAACGCGGTCCTCTGGTTGCGGCGGAGATTCGCGGATTGCCCGCCGGCGTTACCGATCGTCTTGTCGGCACCGGCAAGGACATCGCGCTGTGTCGGGAGATGATCGATGACGAGGGATTGTTCGGCGGTGCGTTGACGCTCGTTCGTTCTGGAGCGATCGCCCGGTTGCGGCCGGGTGTTGATGCGCCACAGGGTGTCCTCGCCCTCGGTTCGCGCGACGAGGCCGCGTTTCATCCTGGCCAGGGAACCGAGCTCATCACCTTTCTCGCACGGGTTACCGAGCGATGCGTGCAAAGGCTTCTCCCGACGAACGGGTCGACGGGCTGATCGCGGAACCGGCGGTCGTTTCCGCCGTTACCGCGTGGCGTTCCTGGCTAGCCGGCGAGAGGCGAGTCTCGGCCCATACACTTGCTGCTTACGAATCCGACCTCGCGGCCTTCCTGGCTTTCATTTCCCGCCACATCGGCTATCCGCCTGGCCTTCCCGAATTGGAACGACTCGGGTCCGCCGATTTTCGGAGCTATCTCGCCGATCGGGCGGCGCAAGGTCTGGCACGGTCCTCGACCGCGCGGGCGCTGTCGACGCTCCGCGGTTTCTTTCGCTTCCTTGACCGCCGAGGATTGGCGCAAAACGCAGCCATCAACGCCCTCAGAACGCCGCGCGTGCCGAAATCCGTGCCGAAGGCGCTAAGTGAGGCGGAGGCGTTGGACGCGGTCGACTCGGTCGCCGACCTCAGCGACGAGCCGTGGATCGCCGACCGGGATGTCGCGGTGCTGGTCCTGTTGTATGGGTGCGGGTTGCGGATCGGCGAAGCGCTCGCGCTGAGGCGACGGGTGGTGCCGCTGGGCGAGACCCTCATCGTTACGGGCAAGGGCAACAAACAGCGAGTCGTGCCGGTGCTGCCGGTGGTTGCCGAGGCGGTCGCCAGCTATCTCCGCTCCTGCCCCTATGACCCGGGCGCCGACGGTCCCCTATTCGTCGGCGCCCGCGGCGGCGCCCTCAATCCCGGTGTGGTTCAGCGCCAGATGCGACGGCTGCGGGCGCTGCTCGGTCTTCCCGAGACCGCGACCCCGCATGCCCTCCGTCACAGTTTCGCGACCCACCTTCTGGGAGGCGGTGGCGATCTGCGGACAATCCAGGAACTGCTTGGTCACGCCTCGCTGTCGACGACTCAGCGCTACACGGAGGTCGACAGCACGCGGCTCGCCGCTGTCCACCGCGCCGCCCACCCCCGCGCCCGGAGATAACGCTGCTCCCGTCCGGTCGAAGGGATCTTAGTCACAGAACAGAGGTCGCCCGGCGGCGCGCTCGGCCAGCAGCATCTCCTGAACGGGCTCCCACATCACCCAGTCGGGTACGCGATTGCCAGTCCGCAGGGCGTCGCGAATGGCGGTGCCGCTGATGTGTTCGAGCCCGTCGCCCCCATGGCCACTGCCGTCTTCTTCGACGTAGCGTCCGGTCTGAGGGTCGTAGCCGACACGGCCGAAGAACACCGGTTCGACTCCAAGACCGCCAAGGTTTTCGAAAAGGCGTCGCGTATCGTCTGCACCGTAGAAACCGCCAACGCCAGTGTGATCGCGTCCGATGATGAAATGGCTGCAGCCCATGTTCTTGCGGCAAAGTGCCGTGAACACAGCCTCTCGCGGCCCGCAATATCGCGAATACGTCGAGAAGCTGCCGAGGATGACCCGGCCATTGGGATAGAGCCCGAACGCGAGCATCAACTGGTAGCTGCGGAGAATCGGCTCGGCGAGGAAGTCATTGGTTTTCTTCGGGCCGATGACCGGGCTGACCAGAAGCCCGTCGGCTCCCGTTCGGCGCAGCGCTTCGAGCTGGATATGGTGGTGGACGCGGTGTGGTGGGTTTCGTCCATGGAACCCGACGACCTTGCTCCAGCCCTTGTGCGTGAAGATGAACCGGGTTTGCGCAGGGCTCAGCTCATAGGGGCGATGCGGCGACGGCAGGCGATCGACGAGCAGAACATTACCGCCGATGAATGTGTCTCCGCTAGCGAGCAGCTTGGCCGCTCCCGGATGGGTGTCGGAGTCGGTGCCGAACCACAACCGCGCAACGATATGAAGATCCTCGACGTAGATCTCGTTGACGTCGAGGAGCGCATGTATCCGCCCGGACGCACTGCGAAGGGCTATCCGGTCACCGGGCCCGATCCCGCGGGCGTGCGATCCGGTCACCTGGAGAACCAGGGGCATCGTCCAAACCGTACCGTCGGACAGCCGATTGGTTTCCAGAACCGCACGAAGGGTCTGGCGGTCCATGAACCCGGTCAACGGCGAGTAGGTCCCGACGGCGAACTGCTCACAATCCATCAGGTCGGTCTGGGAAACCTCAATCGATGGCAGTGCATCGACACCCACCAGATCATCGACTGTTGCCTCACGATGGATCAACCGGCCGCCATGGGGCGCGACCAGAAGCGACGCTGGATCGAAGGGGTAGCTATCCTCCCCGTCGTCGGCGCGCTCGAACTGCTGAATCATCTTGACGATCATTCTGGCGCAACGGACGGGGTACGCCCTGATCGCCGTCTCCGCCGCCAGAACGAGGCCGTCCGCACCGTCGCGAAGCGTGTTGTGAATGTCGTTGACCTCGGCGCGCGTCGGAGTCAGGTCGGAGACCATGGATTCGAGGAGGTTGGTCGCGACGTAGACCTTGACACCCAACTCTCCGGCGCGGCGTAAGATACGCTTCTGTACCGTCGGGATTTGCTCGATGGGTACCTGGCGGGACAGATCCCCCCGGTCGATGAGAATGGCGTCGGACCCGCGCGCGATGGCGTCGAGATTGGCCAACCCGCCGGCGCACTCGATTTTGGAGATCAGGGTGGCGCCGGGGCCGATTCGCCGCCGCAGCACGTCCACGTCGTCGGGACCATTCGCGAACGACAGCGCGAAATGGCGAATGCCAAGCTCGCGGCCGATGTCCACCGCGGCCTGATCCTTTTCGGTCAGCGGCGGCAGGACGATGTCGCGCTCGACGGTGACGGCCTTATTTCGCCCGACGTCTCCGCCGGTCAGCACCCGGAGCGCGACGGCGTCGTCCGTCTTGTCGACGACCTGTACCAGCACGGAATTGAAGTCGATGCTGATGAAGTCGTCGACCTCGAGGGCATCGATGATGTCGAGCGGATAAAGGTTGATGTTGACCGAGTCACCCGGCACGCGGTGGCGCTGCGCATGAACGACCGAGTTTTCGCGCAGCTTGATCGTGCCGTCGACGAAGTCGCTGGTCCGGATCTGCGCACCCTCGGTGTCCAGGCACACCGGCACGTCCGTGCACGACTGAATGAACCGGATCGTCGACGCAACCCGGTCCAGCGACGTATGGGAGAGGTTGATGCGGAACAGTGATGCTCCGAGTTCGGACAGCCGGCCGATGACCTCCGCATTGAGGGACGCCGGTCCAAGCGTGCACAACAGTTCCCGTTCCACGCTCAGTGCTCCCTTTCGTGGGCAGGTGCCGGGGCTAGCCTGTTCAAACCGTGAACAAAGGTTTGTAGCGCCGCGATTCCACTGCCGTCAACGCGGTTGCGGACAGGGGTGATCCGGCGCGTTGTTGACAGTCCTTTCGAGCGCTCCAAAGATGCAGTTAACCGCCTCGAAGCTGGCTGGGCAATTCCTGGGCTGCCGTATCCGCCGATGATCACCGAGCGCCGATTCGACACCGTTCGCAAATGCACGCGCGCCGCGGCGTGGGCGATGGTGGCCGAGCTTCGCGCCGCCGTCCGCGATCGCGGAGCCGCGACCCTTGCCGTTTCCGGAGGGAGGACGGCCAAGCATGTCCTTCCGTTCCTTGCCGTCTCCGAACTGGCGTGGCACCGGGTCACCGTCACCCTCGCCGACGACCGATGGGTTCGCCGGGGCCATCCGGACAGCAACGAAGGATTGGCGCGCCGATACCTGCTCAAGGATCGCGCTGCCAAGGCCGCATTCGTTCGCCTCAAGACGGTTTCAACAACACCGGCCGCTGGCCTCAAACAGGCAGAATCATGGGTCCGCGACATGGAATGGCCGCTGGACGTGATCTTCCTCGGTATGGGCGAGGACGGCCATGTCGCGTCACTGTTCCCGGGCGAGGATTGGAGCGGCGGCAAGCGGCTGGTCGCCGTTCCCGCCACCGATGGCAGACAGCCCCGGGGCAGCCTTTCACCCTCTGCGTTGGTCGATGTTCGCCACGTCTTTCTCGTTATTTCCGGGGCCGCCAAGACCGAAACCTATGTCCGCGCGTGCGAACCCGGCCCGGCGGAAGAGCTGCCCGTGCGCCTCGTGCTGCACCAGGACCGGGTGCCGGTGTCGGTGTTTCTGGCCTCGTAGCGCGACAGCCTAGCGCCGCTCGCCTTCGCGGCGGATCGCCCATTTGAGGTGCGCACCGGCGCCGTTCAAGGGACCGCCGACAACGATCTGTTCGGCTCGGCGCGGCCGTCCACCGCCACCGAGATAGACGCTCTCCTCGATGCTCAATGCGCCGCCGACGGCAATGAATCGCCATCCTGCACCCGACGGAAGGCGCAGAAGCGCCGCCGTTCCATCCTGGATTAAGGAGACCTTGACGTCCGGATGCAGATGAAAGCGGGCGCGGAACATCTGGCCGCCGGCCCCATCGAGGACATCTTCACCGCGGATATCGCCGCCGGATGCATCGATATACAGCCGGCGCTGGTGCACCAGCCCGAACCGCCGCCGGTAGCCATCGTGGGCGGTGTCCAGCCATGCGGCTCCATCGGCTTCGCGCCGTTCTGCGGAGACCTGGATTGGATGCCGCCTGAAACTGCTCGCGGTTCCAAGGTCGACAGAATTGACGTCGTCCACGGTCACCGTCGAGTGGGCGGCGGTTGCGCGGAGCGCGTTCCGCCAATCCGGATCGTCTCCTCCGCTGGCTCCGCAGTTGACGATCATCCGGTCGCGGCCGTCACTGACTTCAAGGGCGAGCGCACCGGCGTGGGCGCCGGCGCCGCCCACCGCAGGTGGCACGCCGGTGTCAACGATGACAGCCGTTCGCCCGGCCGCCAGGCGCTGAAATCCGGTATGCGGCGCGGCGCCGGGAGCCTTTCCCCGGACCGCGGCCCGCGCGAGCACCGCATCGATAAGGCGTCGATCCCCCTCGAACCCGCCGTGAAAGAGGGCAAGGCCGCCGTTTCCATGGCGCAGGGCACGAAGCATCGGCGCCATCCGGTCGATCGCACCTTGAACCGAAGGGGGAATCTCCGCTCCGCCGGCTTCCAGGGCGGCGCGAATGTCGAGCAGATCTCGAAGCAACTCTGCATGACCCAACGGATTGCGGCCGGCGTGCCCGCCATCGGGCAGGACCTGATTGTCGATTTCGCCTTCCAAGAATTCGAGTGCCCGATCCAGGTTGCCGACACCCAGGCATAAGGCCGATGCGATCCAGCCCTTGACCGCGGCGAAGGCGCCGACGTCGCCGGCGACGGACGGCGCGGTACGGGCGAGGTGCCGGGCCTGCATGGATGTCGACTCAAGGAACCGCTGTCGAAAACCATCGTCGCTGCCGGCAAACAGAAACTCCGACGCGGCCAGCCACGCCGCCAATCGCCGGCCAAGAACATCTGCCCGCCACGCCGGCTCCGTGCAGGCCCGATCGCAGGCAATCCAACCCGCGACCAATTCCCGGGCCCGCTCGGCCGCTGCGCTCGTCCCCAAGGCTGCGAGATCGCCGAGCCAGGCGAACCCGTACAGGGTCGACGCCGCTCGCGGGCCGGTCGGGACCGCGGTCCACGGCGCCCGCCCGAGGGGAAGGGTGGGGCCGAAAAACGGCAATGCGCCATCGAGAATGCCGTCACCGATCGCCCTGTCTTCGGGCCAGGTCTCGGAACAGACATGCCGGATCGACGATGCCGGACGGCGCCGGAGTGTCAGCCGATAGGGTTTGGTGCGGTACAGCGGCTTGGCAAACGCTCGCCAACCCGGCACCGGCCACAGGCGTGCGGGAAAAGCGCCAAGGTTTCTTACCGCCGAGATCATCGCCGCCATACACAGAGGTGCTGAGGGTCACACGCGTTCCGGCACCGCAGCGCCGTGCATGTGCTGTAGCGCATATCACGACCCCCCCGCAAGCAATGGGCCGGCATTGCGACCCCGACAGGAGTATGGAACACTTCCCGCCCCTTTGACCGCAACGAGTCGGCGTTCGCCGATGCCCGAGCCGACCCGCCCCGTACACCTCTACCGCGATTACGTTGCCGGCCGTTCCATGGCGCGGCGCGTCCGCGACTTGGCTCGTGACGCTGCGGTCTTCGCTCTGGCGCTGGGGCGGTCGATGGGTACTGGGAACGGCCAGATCCGGTTTCCGTATTACCACCATGTGCTCGACGACGAACGGGTCGGTTTTGCCCGCCAGCTGGACTATCTGCGGCGTTTCGGCGAGTTCATCGATCTGGATACGGCGGTTGCGATGCTGGAGTCGGGGACGGCCATCGCCGGAACCTACTTCTGCGTGACCTTCGACGATGGCTTCAAGAACTGCCGAACGAATGGCCTGCCCATTCTTGCGGAGAAACGCGTGCCGGCGGCGTTCTTCCTCGCCACCCGTTACGTGGGTACCCGGTCGGAGACCGATTGGGATGTCTTGCGGGGGTTTTACGGGGGCGGTGGTCCCGTCGTCGAATTCCTCGACTGGGACGATTGCCGCGCCATGATCGCCGCCAGCATGACCATCGGCTCGCACACCGTCAACCACGTGCGCCTTGCCGACCTCGACGAAGAAGAAGCGGCAAGCGAATTCACCGAATCGAAACACGTCATCGAAGCCGAAACCGGCCAGGCATGCGTGCACTTCTGCTGTCCATGGGGACGCCCGGGCGTCCATTTCGACGCCAAGCGGGACCCGGGACTCGCCCGCAGCGTGGGCTACCGCTCATTCCTGACCACCGTGCGCGGTGGCAACGCGGCCGGCGATTCTCCGATGGCGGTCCGCCGCGACCACCTGCTTGCCGGCTGGGGCACCCACCAGTTGCGCTATTTCCTCGGCGGCTGAGGCTGCGGTGACGAGGGTTGCCCACTGCCGGCTGCGCGAGGCCACCGACCGGGACGCGCCTACGGTGTTCGCGCTGCTGGCCAATTTGGGTCTTCGACTCCCCAATCACGATACCGGAAGGTCGGCAATGTGGCGGCGGCTGTGGATCGAAAACCCGGCGCTTCGCGGCGACGACCGCCCGCCTCCGGGCTGGGTGCTCGAAGCGGATGGGATGATCGTCGGCTTTTTCGGCAGCATTCTCCGAGAGGGTGTTGTCGGCGGCCGAACCGTGCGCATCGCCGTGGCAAGCCTGTGGGGTGTCCAGCCCGGCTTTCGAGACCACGTCCCCGAGCTGGCCGGCGCTTACTTCGGTCAGGAGCGGGCCGACGTGTCCCTCGTGACCACTGCCGTGCTGGCGACGGCACGTATCTTCGAGCGTCACGGCGGCCAAGCGGTGCCGCAACCCAATCTCGGCAACACCCTCTCGTGGGTGATCGACGTTCAGGGATTCGTCGCGGCCGCGCTGAGACGCAAGGGCGTCGGGGGCAACGCGGCGACCTTCTCCGGCAAGGTGTCGAGGAAGCTCGGCATGTTCGCCTCAACACCGTTACACCGCAGCGTAGGGACCCTCCCGGACGTTGCCATCCTCGGTATTCCTGATCTCGGCGGCGAGTTCGACGGGTTGTGGCGGCGCGTCGCCGAGAGCCGGGCCGGGTTTTGGGCCGTGCGCAACGCCGCGGCATTGCGTTGGCATTTCGAAAGCAACGACAGCGCCGTGGTGTTTGCGCTGCGCGGCGCCAACGGTCTTGACGGATACACCATTGTCGTGCGGGACGATAACACTGCGATCGGGCTCCGGCGGCTGCGGATCGCCGATCTGGTCATCAGCGCCGACGACGCGGAGAAAACGACGACGTTGCTCGCCGCCGCCTTTGCCCACGCAGATACCGAGTGCTGTCACGTGCTTGAACTGGTCGGACTCACCGCCGCTGCTTACGACCACGCTCGAACCCTAGAGCACTTTTCGACCTGACAGAATCGTCGGGGATTCCCAATCGGTTGGAATTATGATTCAAGCTGCGGGCTGGTGAAGGAGGCCAGCCTGCATGACGCAACCTCTTTCAGATGACTTGCGCCGCCGGGTGGTGGCGGCGGTGGATGGTGGGATGTCGCGACGGGCGGCGGCGAAAATGCTCTAGGGTTGCGTTGATGCATTCCTTCCATAGAGGGAGCGTTGGACCGCCGGTCGACAGATCCGGTCAGTCGGGGATGTCCATCTCGCCGATACTGACTATCACCGTGCCGCCGCCAACGCGGACGGCGGTAATGGCGCCGCCTTCGCGTTCGTCCTCGACGGCGATAATGCTCGGCCGGCCCATCTCGAATCCCTGCTCGACGATCCAGCGGAGCGTGCCATCGGACGCCAGCGGCTGGGCGCCGAGATGGCCTGCGAGGGCCGCCGCCGCCGCGCCGGTGGCCGGATCCTCGGCGACGCCCATGGCCGGCGCGAACATGCGCGCGCGCAGTATCGAGTCGGAAAGCTCCGGATCGAGGGCTAAGACGTAGACATGTGGGGCCCAGAAATCGCCGAGCGTCGCCCTCCAGGCGGCGAGATCGATCCGCGTCCGGGCGAGGACGGCGCGGTCGATCACCGACACGAACAGGAACGGCACGCCGCAGGAGACCGCCCGGGGCGGCATCTCTATCGCCAAGTCGCGGGGGTCCAACGAGAGCGCCCGGGCGATCTCGGCCGCGGGCGGCGGCGCAGGGCCGAATTCGGGCATCTGCGCCGCCGAGAGCTCGCAGAAAACGGGCTTGCCGGCGCGGGCGCGGATGGTCACGGGCACCAGGCCAATCCCCTCCTCCAAGACAATACGGGTCTCGTCGCCGGCGAGCGGCGCCGCGCCCGTCGCCGCCAGAACGTGCGCCGAACCCAGAGTCGGGTGGCCGGCGAACGGAACCTCCGAGGCGGGGGTGAAGATGCGGAGCCGCGCCGTGTTCGTCGCGTCCTCGGGTGGCAGCACGAACACCGTCTCGGAGAGGTTGAACTCGCAGGTGATGGCCTGCATATATCCCGGATCGATTCCGCGGGCGTCGGGGAACACCGCGAGCGGGTTGCCGCCAAAGGCGCGGTCGGTGAACACCTCGGCGGTGACGAAGGCGTGCTTCATGGCAATTTCCTCCTGGCAGCGTCGAGGGCGGCGGGGAACGCGGCGATCTGCTCAGGTGTGGTCTCGTAAGAGCAGACCAAGCGCACGGTTTCGGGATCGGGTTTGCCCCAGCGGTAGAAGCCGGCGCCTTCCAACTCCAGGGCCTCGATGGCGGGTTCGGGAAGGGTGACGAACACAGCGTTCGCCTGTACAGGCCACGCCGGATCGAACCCGAGCGCTGCCAGCCCATCGGCCAACGTATTGGCCATGCCGTTGGCGTGAGCTGCGTTGCGGAGCCACAGTTCGCCATCGAGGTAGGCTTCGAGTTGGGCGGCCAGAAACCTCGCCTTCGAGGACAGATGGCCGCCCCGCTTTTGCAGGTAGCCGACCCGCTCGGCCAATGCGGCGTCAAATACGACGACCGCCTCGGCGCCGAGGCCGCCATTCTTGATCGCGCCGAACGAGAGTACATCCACCCCCGCGCGCCAGGTGAGGTCTGCCGGGCTGGCGCCGGTCGAGGCGACCGCATTGGCGAACCGCGCGCCGTCGATGTGAAAGCCAAGTCCCCGATCCCGTGCAATGGCACCGAGCGTCCCAATGGCGGCGGGGTCGTACACAGTGCCGCATTCGGTCGCCTGGGCCACGGTGATCGCCGCCGGCTGGACGCCGTGGACGAAGCCGACGGGGTGGGCGTCGATGGCGGCAATCATCGCATCGGCGTCGACGCGTCCTTCTGCGCCGCCGACGGGCACCAGCTTGGCGCCGCCGGTGTAGAACTCGGGGGCGCCGCAGGCATGGGTATGGATGTCGGCTTCTTCGTGGCAGAAGACGGCGCCGTGGGGCGGTGACAACAGTGCCATCGCCAGGGCGTTTGCCGCGGTCCCGGTGGCGACGGGAAACACGGCGACGTCGGTCTCGAAGACCTCGGAGAACCGCGCGTTCAGCCGGGCGCTGATGGCGTCGGCACCGTACGCCTTCGCCGCGCCCCGGTTGGCGTTTTCGATTGCCGCCAGGATCTCGGGGCACGCGGTGGCCTGATTGTCGCTCCAGAACAGCATCGCCGGTCACTCCGGATCAGGCGTACACCGACCAGTCGATGTCGGGGAAGATGTCGTCCATCAGCTCCAGCGCCGCAAGTTTCCGTTCGTCGACATCGCCCGCATCGATGGCGTCGGCGAGAAAATGGAAGCGGCCCAGATGGTCGCGGGTGCGGCCGTAGGCATATTCGACATTGGTTCCGGTCTTCATGATGAAGGCCCAGTCCGAAGCCTGGGCAAGCAACAGCGACCGCGCCGCCTGGGCCAGCGCGCGGGCGAGAAGCGTGCCCTTTTTGGCGTCGGCATGGAAGCGGGCGAGGCTCTGCATGCGCGCCGCGGCGTCGTGAAGGTGCGGATAGATCCAGTCGTTGCCGGGGTTGAGCCAGAAGTCGTTGTAGCCCTGATCGCCCCAGCTCGATGGCGCGGGTTGGGCCGGCTGCGGAGCGGGATGGCGGACGAGGTCGTCGCCCGGCGTCACCAGGCCCACGACGTCCTGATCGAACACGAGCTTGCGGATGACGTAGTCCAGCCATTGCGGCCCCTCGAACCACCAGTGGCCGAACAGCTCGGCATCGTAGGGGGCGACAATGATGGGCGGGCGGTCCATGCGCGGCGCGGCGCTCTCGACGATGCGCCGGACGCGGGAGACGAAATCGCCAGCGTGCGCGGCGGCACGTTCGCGGGCGCGTTCCGACTCGTACACCTGCTTATCGTCGGTGCCGCCGGTGATGCGGTGGTACTTGAAGCCTGTCGCGACGCGGGTTTTGCCGTCAAGAATGAACGGCTTGATAATGTCGAAATCGAGATCGAAGCCGATGTCGCGATAGAAATCCCGGTACCAGGGATCGCCGGGATAGCCCTTGTCGGCGCTCCAGACGATGCGCGACGTCGACGGGTCGCGTCCAAAGGCGGCGACACCTTCGCCAGCGGCCAGCGGAGCGAGCACCGCGTATTTCGGTGGCGGCGTCGCATTGAGCAGACCGTGTGCCTCGACGAAGAAGTAGCGGATTCCGGATTCTGAGAGCACCTCCTCGATCCCCGGGTAATAACCACATTCCGGCAGCCACAGGCCGAGGGGGCGACGGCCGAACGCCCTTTCGTAAGCATCGGCGGCGACACCGACCTGGGCTCGGACAGCGCCCGGTTGAGAGCGAAGCAGAGGCAAAAAGCCGTGTGTCGCGCCGCAGGTGATCAGTTCGACCGCGCCGGCCTCCTGCAGCCGACCGAACGCACCGATCAGATCACGGCCGTAGCGGTCGTCGTAGTCGTCCCGGGTTTGTTCGACCAGACCGCGGTACATGCGGGCAAGATCGAGGGTGGGCCCCGACGGATGGTTGCGGAGGATCTCCTTGTCCCCCAGCTCGGCCATCTTGTCGAGGTGGGCACGATAGCGGTCCTGCAGGAACGGATCGGCCAGCATAGTGAGCAGGGGCGGCGAGAGCGACAGGGTGATACGGAACTGCACGCCGTCCGCCACAAGCCGGTCGAACACCCGGAGCAGCGGCAGGTACGTCTCGGTGATGGCCTCGAAAAGCCATGTTTCCTCAAGGAAACTCTCGTATTCCGGATGACGGACGAACGGCAGGTGTGCGTGGAGGACGAGCGCCAGAGAGCCGCGCGCCTGTTCGCTGGGCACCGGGGCCTACTCCTCCCCTTCCTCGACGAAGCCACCGCTCAGCAGCGTCGAGATCACCAAGGCGCCCTGGGGCAACGGCCGGGTGATGGAAAAGCTACCATCGGGGCGCAGGCGCACGGGCCGGCCGAACAGGTGGAGATCGCTTCCCGGCTTTGCGCGCCCATAGATGCGCAGCTCGGCATTGATTTCCAACTGGACGTCGCCGCGTCCGAGCGCGTGGCTCGACAGCGTCAGCACGTTCTCCAGCGCCAAAGGATCGTCGTCCGCTGGCGCGGCGGGCGAAGCCTCCTCCGTAGATTCCGGTTCGTTCGGCGTCGGGTCCCCTGAGACCTCGGCCCCCCCTTCATGCTCCGGAATCATCGGCTCGGACGATGTATCGTCGACGAGAGGATACGGAAACGGGGTTAGCACCCAGTCTTCGACGGCGGATTCGTCGATCGCCGGCGAGACCGCGTCCGTGGCAGGCGGTTCTGGTTCGGGCTCGTCGGCGGTGATGGATGGTTCCGACGGCAGCGTCACCGGAGCCGACTCGACCAGTCCGACAAACCCGCCGTCGTCGCCGCGCAGGCCCAACTCGGCGCTGTAGCGGCGGGCCTCGCCCCACACGTCGACATAGATGCTGGACGTCAGTCCCTGGACTTCGGTGTCGAAGGCCGATCGGGGCCGCCGCGCTCCTTGCGCATCGACGGCATAGGTCCGCAGCACCATCGGTGCCTTGGCACCCGTAACACCAGCACGAACACGAGCATCCTCGACTGACGACGGCGTGACCGTCCAATAGGCATGCAGCCGCGTCGGATTGACTTCCATCAGCACGATATGCTCGGACGCCCCGCGGCGGGGGAAATGGCCGGCCGCTTCCTCGCTGATCTCGCGAAGGTCCTCGCGCGAAAACGTGTTCCGCTCGGATGGATCGTCGTCCGGATTGCGCGCCGACAGCCGACCGCGATACGGATCGCTGCCTTGGGGCGGTCCGGTGGCGTCGTCGGCCATGATCCCAAAAACCCCTGTGCACGCTGTCGCCGTGATCCGCTTCCTGCTCCGGCACTCATTGCCCGAGTTCACGAATCCTCTGGCCGCAATGCGTTAAGCCTAACCAAATACACCGTTTTCGCTGCTGGGGGCAACCGATGCCCTGATCGGTGAAAGGTTGTCGTGCTGCATTGCGTCATTCGCCGTTGAATTTAGCAGGCGTCCCGGGGCATGATCGGCCTCGCCGATGCATCGGGCGGACCTGTCTCGCACTGAAACAGGCAGAGCATCGGCGATTGAGGGG
>Ga0049103_1000126_pt1 | contig 13647 bp, 6 predicted proteins | sample WorMettrBAHAMAS1_FD_55018 | JGI IMG/M metagenome (GOLD analysis project Ga0049103, IMG submission 55018) | Marine gutless worms symbiont microbial communities from Max Planck institute for Marine Microbiology, Germany - Inanidrilus... | ecosystem: Host-associated > Annelida > Digestive system >...
ACTCCTCGTATCGGCCTTGAGGACGTCGCCGACGCGCCGGAACGCCGACAGCGCTTTCCAGCAGGTGCGCACGGCGTACGAACCGACACGCCGTGGTAGCGGTACTTTGTCGCCATCATCTGCGTCGCCACCTGCACGGTCTGCAGGTGCGACTGCGACTGGAAGCGTCGCATGACGTTAGACGGCGAACATGGACACCAGACGAATGTCCAGCCGACCACGACCAAGACGACGAGGAAAACGACGATGACGATAACGATGACGATGGCGATGGCGCAGCGTCGGTCATACCGCGTCATTCAACGCCGAGTAGCGGCGGCGGCGGCAATGGAACGCGTCGTCATGCGTCGGCACGCCGGGCACCTGCCCCGCGACCGCCCCGAAGGTCAAAAGATGACCTCAACGGCTGGGCGTGATGACGTCTACGACCAGTCGTCGTCTTCGTCCTCCACGTCCGACCAGGATTCCGGCGCGAATATTTCAGTACAAGGGAAGAACGTGACGACACCAGCAAGTCCGGAAGTTCGGCCGACCTGCTCTGCTGTAACGTTGGCAGGAGGAACAGCAGCAGCGGCGGCGGCTTGAACATTCTCGCCAGCCTGCCCGCCCGTGACATCGGCAGACTGGACGGCCAGTGACGTACCGAAGCCATGACGTCCCAGGATACTGTCGCGCAACTGCTCATACGCGCGACGTCGTCGATTGCGTACGATATTTTGCGACAACCATTGAGCCAAGAAGCGACCGGTAGGACGCGGCGGCAGATGAGGAACAATCCGCTGCGACAAGGTGTAATCGTGATGGGTCAAAAAACGATTACGTAATTCTTGTCGATTGCGGCGTCGTACATAGCGCTGGGTCAAGTGCGCCACGGATTTGTCCTGCGTGGCAGCACCGTCGCTCGCCGTCGCTCGACCCCCGTCAACCAGCGACATGGCATTCAACCGAGAAGCCGTATCGGTCACGGTTGAATGAATCGCTGGCGTGTGCCCGTCACCAAACGACGTCGCCATAACGGTCCTCGTATTCTATGCACAACACTAAACAACAAAACTAATATCAAAGCAAATGCATAGAACACTAATATGTACTTAATAACCTCCTTACTAATGTAATATACAACAAGAGTAAAAGCCAGCAGAAGTACGCATCGATCATAAATGAATGAAAACACAACATGTGCAAGCACCCCATACATTTCGCATCATATGCACACCAAAAATCTAAACTATAATAATCTGCAATTACGATACATTCGTAACTGCAAAATATAGAAACAACATGAAATCAACAAACAAACTAAGAGACACACAGACAGGTGTGATCACTATACATCATCTTCAAACAAGAATCAAAATCCATCATCTGGATGTTCATCAATGTGGCAATTCAAATTAAATACGTGGTTCATCCAACACTCAATGAACCACTATAATATTAACACAACAACAAAAGCAAACAGAACGGTAGGACAGACAGAAACCTAAATACTATAAAAAGAGTATATATATGTATATACATATATTATATACAATAGTCCCATCAATAGCAATGAGCCGTCTATAGGCCTGTGACTACAATAGCATCACCGTCTCACCAATATAACATCATAAGTCAAGTGTCATTACAGCAACACCATTGATTGTGAACGATTGTATGCGACCGTGAACTTATTAAATTAAAATTTAAAATCATCATGTTTTTAGGAGTCTTTCATTTAGGCATCCACCGAAAACTAAACGGAAAGTAGCTACGAGAAGAACAAAAAACGGAAAATTTATTAACGGACTCTGTGCGTCGGCCACACACGAAAACAAAAATACGACAAGGCTACATTCCAATCGTCAACGCCTCGTTATTCTCGGCGTTACTTCAAGATGTGGGCACTGGTACGAAACTATAAACCTAACAAGAGTTGTAATTGTAAACAGTCCTAGAAGACCGAAAAAGAGAAGGTAAGGCAATTTAGTTCGGTGGAAGTCTGACGACACACGTCATCGTAAGTTAATGTGTGCCGCGTCCTGACGCCGAAGGAACAGACTGACGTCAGAGTGGCAGACGTTGCCGCGACGGCGTAATCAGTAACCGCAGACAGACGAGCAAAAACGTCTGCAATCGTTGTCGATGAGCGACAACCGCACGTCTGCAGACGGCGACGAAGCGCAGCGCCGCGGCGAGAGTACAAAGCACTAAATAAAGACCGCCGTCCGTATGTCTAAACCAAGACCAGCGAAAGGGCAAAAGAACAGAAGAGAAAACCATCAGAAGAAACGACAAGGAAAAAGGATTTAGGGGAAGATATCATCATGTAATACGAAAACAATTAAAGAAATAAATGGAAGGAGCATAAGCTCAAAGTGGTCGGTTCAAAAGTTAAAATAATCCCATTTGTATGCAACGAAGAACAGACCGACAGACAGACAAACACACAAAACAAAGGCCGCGCCATAAGGAAAACTACCCTCATTCGAGATGAAACCAACCGTATAGTTTAACCCACGACCTTGACCTTGACCTGTGACCTCGACCCTCGAGCCATGTCCTAACAATCACACGCAAAATTAAAGGCCAACGTCAATCCATTCCATAGACAAAAGCAGAGACAGACAAACAGACACTAAAGTCAAACATGACAGACAGGGCGTTATCAAATACGTCCACTGACCAATATAGTATAGAATTTGTTCACAAGAACAGAGCAAGTTAAAATTAGTAAATGCTACACAAATATAATAAATTTCATTGAAAAAAGCACCGAAATTAATGAATGACCTTCAAAGTTATTCAAAAGTCACTTGGCATTATGCCATTTAATAGGTCATAATAATAATAATAATGTCCAAAAATTTCCATTTCTATATATTTGCATATTTAATGCATTAATACAATATTGACTTATAATAAACAACCAAACAGACGGACGGATAGACTGCATGGCTAAACAGCGACAGCAGAAACCGCGCTACCAATAGTGTTGCGCCCTTGAATACCAATTTATATATTAGCAATTTCTCATAACCCGTTAACTTGATTTTGAAGCCCAAATTACACCATTTATAAATTAATTAGCTCATAATAAAAACCAAAATAAAATAGTATAAACTTAATCGCATGTAACCCATGACGCAACACAGCTTATTTAGATCTTTCAGTAAAACACCGTCATATGACAGACGCACACACAGACAGAGGCGATTGCACTATGAGGCCGCGTCTAATGCGGACAGCGACAAACGAAAACAGGGAAAATAAACACGAGAGTATAAGATCAAGGTCATAGGTCAAATTAAGACAATTTATATCATGCAGGGTCATAGTGACAGAAATAGGCCTAAGGTTCCTGCGCCGTGGTAGTAGAGGTCAAAGTTGGGGCGCTTAGTGCATGAGACAATGCCGAGAAAGGAGGAAGAGATGGGTATAAGGCCTGCGGATGGGTATCAATTGCAGCTTGACGCAGTACCACTATTTCCATTGAACGATCTGATAGATCAGTTAGAATTTGGATGGTGGCGTAATAATGCGTCTGCAACAACATTCTGAGTTTATTTATTCTCCAAAAAGGCACTCTAATTTTGCGCGGAAGAGGTATAGCCATATCCAAAACGGTATTAATCAGTTTAACACCATCCGACCAAGCCAACTGTGCCCCAAATCTAGTCTCATATAAACGCAGGTTAATTTCCATTCGATTCAAATGCAGACGGTAGTGTTTGGGGGCATAGGGCAGATCCAGAGCGGACAGGAAAACGGTGTCTGTCCCATTTCCAATCTCTAGCACCAGACAAGTTCTCGCTGTCTGAGCTTTCTTGGCACGGTAGATAATACGGATAATCTTGAAGAAAAAGGCAAAAATCAGGCAAAATAATATCAAAAGTTCCGCTGGTAACAGGTTAGGTACATGTGACACGTGATTTATCCATTCAGACATAAAATCGAAAGTGGTCTGAATCATCGGTGACGGAGTGCTAAGAGTCAATTTAGGTAGGCCTAAATTTAGGCCAGAGGTCAGCGGTGCTGCGTGAGAACCGCGTGACATCAACAACAAAAACAACGGTCGTACTTTCATACGCAGTAGAATTACAAGAACTAACGCAATAACTCCCGCCAAACAGCCGAAGATATTAATCCAAGTCCACGGACTAAATAAATCAAATGAATTTGACAAATTGTGTGCTTGTACTATCTTATTAAAAAGATAATGTGCCATATCATCGTAAATTAAACCGCTGTTTTTAGTAACGTTAATAATGTGTTCCATATCGTATTCTGCAGATCTCTCTTTTGCAAACTGCACGTCCATCAATCGATCTGCCACGGCCAAGTCAGGAAATTGAATATTTAACGACTGATTAAGTCTAGTCTCTGCCGAGATATTGGACAAGTCTGAAAATTCAAAATATTCACTCAGATACACTAAGTTGATTGGAAATTCAATGGCCACAGCCGCAGAGATTTCCTGGGAATCATTACAAACTCCCAAATCAGCAATTATGCGGTATTCATCAGCCATAATGACGTCACAGTGACAATCCACTGTGTGGACAACCTGTAAGTCTCGCAAATGTGTGACGTGGGTGGTGACATTGTCTCTAAAAGACTGACCGTGACAGCGCATTTTGACAACTGAAATGTTAGTCAAAAGATGAATATTAGGTGCAATTTTAATAACACCCCTCGGAAAGGGTGGCTTGTGTACTAGATAGCGACAGAAAATCTTAATGTTTGGCAAGTTTCCATCAATTAAGGCTCGCGCACAAGTGAAATGAGCGCGATCAATAATAGCAAGTGCTCCGTCGTTGACTTGCCAGACATTGCCAATCGGTACTTGGTTACCTTCCGTAATCTGAATGATGTATTCTGAATCACGCGCAAAAGCAACTGCTTTGATGTCTGTCGCTAACCTGCAATAGAAGTCATTCTTGTCAGGTATTAACAAAGGCAGTTTCACCACGTCATACAACTGAAAGCGTGCATCAAAAGTTCGCACAATCACTGGTGCTCTGATGACAATAAACAACACATTGTCCTTGCGAAATGTCTTAAAAGATGCCTCGTTATAATAGTACGCTAAATCTCGGCGAGAAAGTGTCATGTGTGGTTGCTCGCTGTCGAGATGGCGTTGTATCAAATCCAATGCGTAGGTGAGATTGTCATGGGGCAACAAAAAGTGGGGAATGTTGCCTGCCATGAGAAACTGGACGGCATTGTAAAGTGCATCTACTTCCGCCCTATGACGTGTAGCATTGGTCAAAAAGTGTATGGTCTTGCCAAATAACATAGACACCATAGCCCGATTGCTATANGCCGACTGAACNAAGTGATGCTGTAAGTCTCTTATTGAATAACGGTATTCAGCCAGAATGTCAAAAACATTCTGTATTTGACCTTGCTGAATCTGAAGGGCAGCAGACAAGCTCTTAGCTCCNGACCCCCAAAGACGGGCCGCTTCATATACTCCAGTTTCTATCTGTTCCAAAATATGCTCTACTGCTCTCAAGTCATCTATAGTCGCCAAACCAGTGGCATGAGACAAAATGTCCGTCAAAACACCTCGACGCGCTCTGTCGCGTTCCGCTATCGGTAGGTCTAATATGACCTGGTGAATACGCCTCACTTGCTGCTGTATGTACCGCTGATTGTACCAAGATACTTCTCTAACTGCATTACGGATATATATCATCAGAGAACACTCTCTAGCAATTGTGTTATTCACATGCGAACGACAATCAAGAACTGAATTGTCAAATTCTACCTGCCATCGCGGCAGGGTCATATGGAAGATCAAACGTGCATCATAAGTTGCCATACTTATTGCACGGTCAAATTTCAATAAGTAACCGTAGTTATGGCGGTTTATGTAACGCTGGTACGCACCGGGAAATTCGTCGTCGTCGGCCGATTCGGCGACGAAATCCGAATACAGACTGGCGACGATTGTCAATGTCCAAAAGCAACGCCAAAACAAATCCATCTGCAGCATATCCAAAAACAGTCGTAATTAGTTTCATATTTCTGAAAAATTCGTACGCGTACTTTAATTAAAATTTCGTCCAAAAATACCAAATAATTCAGTTACGACTGTTAGTAGATGTACCGCAGATAGTAGCTGCCTAACTGNGACGTTGTCGTTCAAACGTACCAGTCTGTCATGTTCATAATGAATTGGCGCGCTGTTTGGTCTTATAATGAGCAAACAGTGCGGGCGATACCCAATCGCATTCATAAGTTTTTCCGTCGGTATATCTCACCATGTATCGTTTTTTCCCTCCAACCAACTTTTGACTTAATATTTCAATCGGTTTCACGTCTTGCTGCCGTACACTNCGTTGCCGTACCNCCGTCGGTCCAGGTTCTCCTACGCTAGTCGGCTCCTGGACATTAGGTACCGTTTGTAACCTTGGTAGTCGCTTATTAAACTTCTGCCTATCTACATCATACCGTTTCATTCTATCGTTCGACACTAAATTGCGTAATGTCTTTCCAGACTTCTCATCCAAAAGTTGATAAGACTGGCCAATATTTGGGCGGCCAACAACAATATTCTTAATCAAGTAAGGCCCTACAAAGCGTGGCTTTGTAAGTATCCTTGACGCACCAGACTTTACTTGTGAGTCTTGCAACAGTACACGGTCGCCAACCTGCCAAACGGGAGGCACTACTTTGTGAGTGCGGTCATAACGGACTTTATCGTCCAGTTTAACGTCTTCACGGACAGCCTTGGCCGCATCATGTAACCGGCGTAATTCAGTTGATAGCCACTTATAATACGCCACACGATCCGGTGAAATATCTGGTAATGTAGACTGTGCGGCGACCGGATCACCAGGAACTCCAAGCCGCATCGGTCGTCCAAAAACTAATTCGTAGGGGCTTATTAACGTCTTACTGTGAGGCGTTGCGCGTATAATTGTCTCGATCAGTGGCAACGCTTGTTCAATTTTGTAATCATCAATCTGATTTGCATAAAATTTAAGATGCTCTGAAAGGCGTTTCACAAGAGCTTCAGCCATTCCATTTGAACGCGCCGTACGCGCCGCACTGGTAATGTGACGTATGCCCAACAGAGCACTAACGTGAGCAAAAAGGGCACTAAGAAAAGAAGCTGCCTTATCTGACTGCAAACAGAAATCGACACCCCAAAAAGGTATTATGTGTTGTACGATTGCTCGTGCAGTGGTTTCAGCTGACATGTCCTGTACTGGAATCAAGTGGGGAAAACCCGTAAAACATTCAACAATAACAAGAACAGCAGTGTTTCCCAATGCCGTTGTACGCGTTAAGTTTTTGTGATCCATACTAAACCTAACACCTACCTGATCAGGCACAGGTAGCGTATGAAGCGGAACATATTTGTGACCGTAATTTATCTTTGTACGTTGACAAATATCGCATGTCCTACTAAACTCAGATGCGTCCACAAACATTGATTTCCAATAATATCGTGCAGCTAAAGTATGGAAAAGTTGCTGTACTGAATAGTGTCCGTACTGATTGTGGACGAAGGCAATCATGTCGTGTCGAAAACGGCGTGGAACACACAGTCGTTTAGTAATTGGCTTTAAACGCGCTAGATTTTTCTGGCGCGGTAGATCCATTTTGTATAGCAGTCCATCAGTGTCGATCATGTATCTATCGGCCATAATCATTGTGGTCTTATCCCGTCGTACATTGTCAGTCAACTCCTCAAACTGTAGATACTTATACATGTCTGAAAACTCGTCATCTACCTCATAATCCTTGGGTTCGATTCTGGGAAACACCACTGGTAAATTATCGTTATCTTCTGTTAACATTTGGTTACTGTCCAGAGCAGCTGGACTATCAATAACCAACTGATCCGCCATTCCATCTGTGGCAATGTGTGGATCAGAAATTCCCGTGTTACCGACTCCCGGCGTCATCTCTCCATCCAGCGCGGTCGACGACGGGTAATTTACGATCTGCGCGCCATCGTGCGTGCGCGGCTCAGTGTGTTCGCTCGGCGCGCCGTCTTGCGTGCTTGGCGCAGTAGGATCACTCAACGCGCCGTCTTGCATGCGCTGCTCAATGGGCTCGCTCAACGCGCCGGGCATATCGCCCGTAAACCCAGTCGGCCTAACCTGCGACGACTGCTGCGCGTTTAGTGGTGCGCGGGTTGAAGATCGGGTCGTTACCGGTAATATGAAATCATCAATCTCGTGTACGAACTTAGGTTCATTATCTCTACGTTCTTGAACACTCGCATCTTGAAACATCCTAGATAAGGCATCTGGCAAGAAGTTGTGACGGCCACGGACAAATAACAAGGTCATCGAAAACTGCATAATATATGTCAACATTCGACGCTGTCGTCTGTTACGCGGAGACCAATCCGCTATATGCAAGACCGCTGTATTGTCAGTAATTACTGTTACATGTCTACACTGCGCCAACCATTCAATCGATTTTAACGCATACATCAATGCAACAGCTTCAAGATCTTCAGAGTTGTAATTTGCTTGCGCTGGGGTCGTGGCATACGAGCCATACCGGACTACATGCAGCAATCCATCATCATCGGCTTGGAGGATTGCAAACCCTAAACCAGTTTGACTGCCGTCACAGGTGATAACTAGGTCACGATTAGTGTCTATCGGCTTAAGTATCGGGTCGCTAACAAGACATTTTTTCAAATAATCATGCTCAGCCTGACACTGAGGTGTCCAGTTAAACTCCACACCTTTTTTAAGCAACTGACGCATATGGTATGTGTTCGCCGAAAATCTAGGGCAAAATTTCTTGAAATAATTTAACATTCCTAGCTGACGTTGCAGGGCTTTAACATTTTTAGGAGGCTGCATTTTATTTATGGCCTCAATATGTTTTTCAGACAGACGTATTGATTCTGAGCTCAAACGATAACCCAGATATTCGATCTGTGAAAACCCAATCTCGGTTTTATTAGGATTGCATGAAATGTCATTTTCCTGCAACGTACTTAACGCCAACTCCAACTGTTGGAGATGTGACTCCCAAGTGGCACTGTATACGAGGATATCGTCAACATAAACAATGAGACTGTGAAAACGTGCCCTATCACAGAAAATATTCGACAAAATTAAATTTAACTGCGACGGACTGGAAGATAACCCCATGGGCGCACGGGTGTATCGAAAACGAAGTCCGTGGGGAGAAGTAAAGCTGGTAAGGTCACGTGACTCAGGCGCCAGCCCCACCTGAAAAAAAGCTGATAAAATATCGAATGCACTCAGCCAGCGAGGCTTTGTCATAGTTACTGTTTCAAGAAGTTCCTCGATTTGAGGTAGTTGAACTAACTTAGGTATGATCAAACTGTTTATACCACGCAAGTCAACTACCATGCGTTTNTGGCCATTCTTTTTTAGCACCAGATAGGTAGGACTATTGTAATAAGGCGAAGTCGATCTTTCAATTATTCCAGAGTCCTCCATCAGTTTTATCTGTCTGCNCATCTCTTNCTTATCNGGCTCACTCAAGCGATACTGCCGCTTAAACATCTTGCGGTTGCTATGCAAGTCTAACTTTAACGGCTCGCCTTTGCATTGCTTGATTTCAGTGATATTTCTGGCAAAAACAGANTTATAACGGAATAACAATTCTAACACTTGGTAGCGCCTATTCTCACCAAGCTCGGAACACAGCTGAAAACCATATTCTTTATGAAACGCATCTAACTCGGCGCGCGATACATTAATCACCGGCGCCGTCTCAGCTGATCNGAGCGGTGTACAAGGAACAATTGCCGCCGCAGATTCCAGTCCTAGTATTTTCGCAAGCTTCATGCCTCTACGCAATGTTACCACGTAGGGATTATGATTAAGCACTCGACAAATGGTTTTGTTATTTTTACAGAACGCCAAAGCCTTAGCAATCATAACAGATGACACACACGGCGATTGCTCAAGAAAAACGTCTTGGTCGTTAAACTCATATGGAGTGTTCACCGCCAAATAAGCCTCATTAAACGCAGGAATACAGATCGTACGATCAACAGTAACACAATTTGTTTCGTCACAACGTGAAAAAAGTGGTAATTCAATGAGACCATCAAACAGTGTAAACTTTGGTGGTTTAATACCGTAGTCTATACGTGCACCATATGTTGACAGAAAATCCACACCAATCAAAAAACTTGGCGACAACTCTTTAGCAACTACTAACGTATGTTCTATTTTCAAACCTTTAAAATATAGCTCCGGAGTAGTACATCCTACAAGCTCTAAATCACTGCCATTCGCAGAAACAAGTGGTTCACTTTCCAATTGTGTTAGTGGTTCAATTTTCAATTTTAAAGACTTCGCCGCCTGGTGGCTAATTAACGAACGAACGGCACCAGTATCGACCATCGCATCTATGGTATTTTTACCAATTCTAACCGTAATGTAGTTACCTTCTGGCTGGATTTTTGGATACAGTACATTATTGCGCGCCGAGTTGGCATTAGTAGAATTTTTACCCAACGCTTGATGAGACTGCGCTACTCGTCAATCCATTCTGGCCTGTGCCCTTGCCGTTGTGCGACAAACTCGTTGATAGTGCCCCTTTCTATTGCAAGCTCTGCAAAACTGATTGATAGCTGGGCACATATTGGGATGATCATGAGGGCGGAGTCCGCACTTACCGCATATGTCCGGGTTGAAATCCAACCACTGGCGGGCAGCCGCCCCCTCGCCTCTTATGGGTCTGCCGCGTCCACGGGGTATACCACGACCTCTAAAGGTACCTCCGCGAAATTCATTATTACGCCACTGGCGCCGTAGGGGAGCGGATCCATTTCCACGGTATCCACCGCTTCCGCCACGCAATCCCCACTGACTACGACTGTACGGGGACGTGGATCGTTCGCCAAAACGTGATCCGCTTTCATCATATCGTCGATCATTAGGATTACGGTAATCATCAAAACGCAACCCACGGTCGGTTTTTCGATCCGGCCGAGCAGNATCATCCTCAAAACGCACGCGCCTCTCAGGAGACGAACCCGGTCGTCTTCCTACTGGTGAGACCACTCGCGACGACTGAGCCTTTTCTGCAGTCAACTCTTTCAGCTGATCTTGTATCAGTTCAAGTTTTACTGAAAGCGTTTCGTCAGTTTGAGACGAAACCGGCACACACATCTCGCCTATTTTTGCATGATGAACCAAGTCCGTCCAATTGGTGGGCTGGTTGCGGGTAACGTGATTACGGATTTCTGGGTTCAATCCGTTAGTTACTGCGTAACAAAGCATCGCATCATCGGCGTTTAGCTCCTTTGCTATCTTTAACATCCGAGCGCAAAANTCATCCACTGTTGATTTCTCTTGTTTCATTGAGAAAAAATCATTGGCATACTTATATTTCATAAACCCAGGCGGGTTATAACGAGTTTCAAACGCGGCCTTAAGTGCATCCCAAGATGCCGTTGTCGCGACAGGCAAACTGTCGAGCCAAAGAGCCGCAGAATCAACCAGCAAGACCTTGAACAAGGCCAAGGTCTTAGCTCCATCGAACCCCTTATATGAGGCATAGTTCTCCAAATATCTGACCCAATCTCTAGGGTTCTCCGTAGTTAGTCCCCTAAAGGTTGGGGGACTTATGTTACAATTGGGTTTCGATTCCATATCGTTTTCCGACTCCTCGGAATCTGATGCAAACCCTTGTACCAAATCGTCTGCGGAATCGTGATCCGCTTCAACAAGATCCTCTCCCCCGCCNATCGACGGAGGTGGAGAGTGGTGCGTCGGACTGCTAATCGGTGCGACCGGTAATAAATCAATAGCTACAGTAGCAAAATGCGGCGACGACGATGACAGACTAGACGACGCAGAAGTTGCAACAATCGTCGTTACTATAGCAGTTGTCGTAACTGCAGACGATGCTTCTCCTGTTAACTCACTAGTTAAAAGGGGCGCAGATGGAACAGTCGTGTGCGACGCTAGTGAACTATCCGCTATTACAACAAAGGTACTTTCCTCCGCCAAACCAGAAACCGTTCCCAAGTCATGTACCTCTGCCGTCGTGCCGTGAATATCGTGTACATTAATTTGGAACGCACGGTCACCGTCACTCTCCCAAGAGCTAGGACTCGCAAACGAAGTCGAGGTTGCCGAATGGCTAGGAGAAGTTGAAAGGTCGACTTCCTCAACTAGGGGACAGGTATCATCTGTGGTCTTTNCTGGCGATANATGATAATGTTCCTCTGGTTTATCTGACCGAACCTCCCTCGTCTTAAAAATGACCTCTAAGTCCGGGACTTCGTAGTATGTCGGAGGTTTAACAGCGTCTGCAGCACTTTCGGCCTTAACAACATAAGACATATAACAACATTTTAAGAACGTAAAATAACTAGAATCTCATGTAGGCCTACCATCGAGACGAAGATGACGCCACGGACGCAGCGACGAAGACTTCTGCGACTTCTGACTTCTGCGATGAGCTGACGCGATGAAGAAAGCAATCTGATAGTAAGATAATTAACGCTGATTAAACGCAAAGGTACGGGTCTGAAATGTCTCCACCAAGTGTGAACCGTCCATTTGTCTCCCTTGTCTCCCGGACAGTCCACCCAGGGGAAATAGTCTAAGGGGTAGAGTGAGTCAGTATGTCAGAATATGCGTTTAATCATAATACTGTAGTGATCACACTGCTGGCTATTCTCCGACTAACTCTCTTCGTCGAGTCGCTAGTCTGCGAGTGCAGTCTAACTGCTGCGACTGCATCTACTGAACCTCCCAGCCAATCAGGAACGGAGAGGGTCCGGCCCGACTAGAAGATCGGCCTAGCAGTCCATGCCACTCAAACGTGTGACGGCGTCACCACGCCATCACACTCACCTCCTCTCACTTTTTGGGAAGTTATCCATTTAAGACGGACCCAAACACGCTCCATCCCTGACGACTGAGAAGCTCAGAAGGGTGCTAAGTTTTAGAGTATATCCAAATATCGCCGTCAATTGGTACAATGTACACAATAATCAATAATACAGTAATATACATAAACTCAAGACCAAGTCCAATGGAGGTTCACTAATAATTCCCCAAAAACTAAAAACTAAATAGCCAGAACACGTATTAGCTGCTTGTAGCTAACGCAGCTGCCAGGGCAGCGCTCACCCCCCCTCACTGAGGGAAGGGACCAACATGTGAAAAGAAACACTAAACCAAAACACTAACCAAATGAAGAGCGGCCTAAGCCAAACAACCAACACAGGCAAGCCGGTGCACCGCAGGCCCAAGGCCGTAGCGGCGTTCAGCGTTGGCCGGACGCAGCAAAGTGAAAGTAGGTCAGCGCAAAGATAAACAAACAAGAAACAGCTGAGCTGGGAGCAATTCGGCCGAAACCACAACAGCGCTGCAGCAGCTGCAACAACGTGCACGCCACCTGGCGAACGTAACCCATAAAACAGCACCAACAATTAGGCCTAGTCAAGAAAACAGATATCATTTTATCGACCTCAGCAAGGACGGTTCTGGAGCATCCTATAGGATAGGGGTAAAAACCAAATTAATTAGTTAAGGAGAGACGATAGACGGATACTAAAACACATTGGACTTCGTCTATTACTATGACGACACAACGGTCGCAGATAAAAGTTCGAAGCGACCGTAAACCTAAATCAACGATAACTCAATTTTCATTAATAAAAGGAGGTAGCCTATTTTAGGACCTATT
>Ga0049103_1000140_pt1 | contig 13018 bp, 7 predicted proteins | sample WorMettrBAHAMAS1_FD_55018 | JGI IMG/M metagenome (GOLD analysis project Ga0049103, IMG submission 55018) | Marine gutless worms symbiont microbial communities from Max Planck institute for Marine Microbiology, Germany - Inanidrilus... | ecosystem: Host-associated > Annelida > Digestive system >...
TTCTGCTGGCGCAGCTCTGCGACCACGGCGTCGGCCTTCTCCTCGGCCGCCGGGCGGTTCTCCTGGGCGCGGATGGCCTTCAGCATGTGGGCGACCTCACGAACCTTGGTTGAGGGCACATGGCTGAAGACGTTGCGGTAGAAGTGCACCATGGGGCTGTTGAAAAAGTCTGGGGGTTGTGGCTCACTGCTTCGATATGTTGTGTTCGATCTGAGGAAGCTACGAGATGTTGGGGCAGAAGAGCCGGGATCAGTTGGAATTGTTCGTCGCGGGCTCGCTTGAGCAGCCAGTGCCGGAGGATCATGTCCTGGCGCGTGTGGACCGTGTTCTCGACCTCGGCTGGCTGCGCGAGGAAGTGGCGGAGTGCTGTTGCGCGGACCACGGCCGGCCGGGCATCGATCCGGAGGTCGCTGTTCGTTTGATGCTCGCCGGCCTGCTGCTCGGGATCGTTCACGACCGCCGGCTGCTGCGGGAAGCGCAGGTCAACATCGCGATCCGCCAGTTCATCGGCCATGGCCTGCACGAGCGTCTTCCCGACCATTCGAGCCTGACCCGTATCCGCCAGTGCTGGGGCGAGGAACGGTTCCGGGAGATCTTCCGGCGTACGGTGACGGCCTGCGTGGAGGCGAGGATCGCCACGGCGGAAGTCGTGCATATCGATGCCTCGCTGATCCGCGCCGACGTGAGCTGGGAGAGCCTGGTCGAGCGTCATGTGAGCGAGGCGATCACACAGAACCGCAGCGAGGAGGAGATTGAGGCGGAGAAGAGGGGCCGACAGAGCGGGAAGCACGAGAGGATAAGCCTCACCGATGCGGACGCGAGCATGGCAGCCACGGCGCGCAACCGGCCTCTCGAGCCCTGCTACAAGCAGCACACGGCGGTCGACGACGTGAGAGGCGTGGTGCTCGACGTCGAGGTGACGAGCGGCGAGGTCAACGAGGGCGATGTGATCGAGGCCCAGGTCGATTGGGTTCAGGACATCGCGGATCGTGAGATCGTGACGGTGACCGCCGATGCCGGCTATGCTTACGCCAAGGTCTATGGCGGTCTTGAGCGGCGCGGCATCGATCCGTTGATCCCGGCGAAGAGAGAGCCGATCAAGAGCCGCGTGCCCCTGCGCTGCTTTCGCTACGACGCCTGCCACGACATTGTGAAATGCCCGCGGAGAAAGATCCTGCGTCCGGCGCGGCCCACCAAGCACGGCCGCTTCTTCTATTCCAAGGCACGAGACTGCGCGCGCTGTCCACTCCAGGGCGACTGTCTGTCGGAAGGGCGCGTCAACAAGGCGGTGGTGATCGGGCACGACTATCCGGCGTTGCTCCGCGCCCGGCGCCGGCGTGCGCGATGGAGCGAAGAAGACCGGCGGCTGTACCAACGTCACCGCTGGCGTTCTGAGGGCTTCCACGGTGAGGCTAAGACTTGGCATGGGCTCGGACGCGCTGTCCGGCGGGGCCTCGACAACATGAAGATCCAGGCCTATCTGACGGCTGCGGCGATCAATCTCAAGCGGCTCGCCGCCGCTTTCCTTGTGATCCTTCGGGCCGTCTGCACGGCTCGACGTGCTTGGCAGGATACGCTGCGCGTCCACAGCACCCGTGCGCTCCGAACCGACCTCCGGGCGGCCATGACTGCATGATCCTACGTTCCGACCTTCCCAATACCGGATTCTTCAACAGCCCCATGTTCCACTTGTAGCCGAAGCCCAGCCCGCCGACGTACGTCGGGCGCGACACCATCGGCCAGGACGTCGATTCCTCGGCCATGGTCGTGGTGTCGGGGTTGCTGCTCGAAGACCAGTTCGTTGATCCGCTTGAGGAAGTCGATCGCCTCCAGGTTCTCGTTGCCTCCGTATTGATTGGGTATCCACTCGCCTTCGTTGCGGCTGTAGTCGAGGTAGAGCATCGACGCCACGGCATCCACGCGCAGCCCGTCGATGTGATACTCGTCCAACCAGAACAGGGCGTTGTTGACGAGATAGTTGCTGACCTCGTAGCGCGCGTAGTTGTAGATCATCGTCCCCCAGTCCTGGTGCTTGCCCTGGCGGGGGTCGGCGTGTTCGTAGAGAGCCGAACCATCGAACCAGCCGAGGCCGTGCTCGTCGGTCGGAAAATGACCCGGGACCCAATCAGCGATGACACCGATGCCCGCCTGATGGCAGCGATCGACGAAGTTGCGGAACTCGTCGGGCCGCCCGAAGCGGCTCGTCGGTGCGAACAAACCCAGAGGCTGATAGCCCCATGAGCCGTCGAAGGGGCGCTCCGAGATCGGCAGCAGCTCGATGTGGGGGAAACCCAGATCCACAACGTAGGGAATAAAGGAATCGGCGAGCTCGGCGTAGGTCAGATAGCGCCGCTCGCTGTTCTCCGGCAGACGCCACGAACCGAGATGGACCCCGTAGATCGAGATCGGCACATCCCGGGCTACGGCGGCGCTCCGGTTCTGCATCCATGTGTCGTCCGCCCAGCCGTACTTCGAAAGGTCGTAGACGATGGCGGCTGTGCCGGGCGCCTGTTCGCAGAACACTGCGAACGGATCCTGCTTCAGCGGCAGCACATCGCCGTTCTTGGCGCAGATTTCGAACTTGTAGAGCTCGCCCTCGCCGATGCTTGGGATGAAGATCTCCCACACGCCGCACTGGTCGCGGAACCGCATCGGATGGCGCCGGCCGTCCCAGGTGTTGAAGTCGCCGACGACACTGACCCGGGCGGCGTTGGGCGCCCAGACGGCGAACCCCACGCCGTCGACGCCCTCCATCCGCATCGGCGCGGAGCCGAGTTTCTCGTCCAGCCGCAGGCGCTTGCCCTCAGCAATTAGATGAACGTCCATATCGCCGAGGACCGGCGGAAACCGGTAGGGGTCTTCGATCTCTTGTTCGCTGTCCGCGGTCTTGATCCGGAATCGATACGGAAAGCGTCCGTGCGCTCCGTCGACCGGGCCGGCGAATATCCCGCCGTCATGGACTCGGGGCAACTCGGTGACGGCCTTGCCGGTGTCGGCGTCGATCACATGGACAGTCTCGGCGTGAGGCAGATAGGCGCGCACCGCGACCCACCCCTTGCCGCTCTGGTGCATGCCCAGAAACGAGAACGGATCGCCGTGGCTGGCGGCGAGGATCATCTCGGCGTGTTTCTTGAATTGCTGGGGCAGCATCGGTGGGGTGTCCTTGCTCTACGGAGCCATCGCGCTTCTACGAACCGGCGAGGATGCGCCGCACGCCGTCGACCGGAATGCGCAGCCAGTCGGGCCGGTTGGCGGCTTCGTAGCAGATTTCGTACAGGGCCTTTTCCAACTGGAACAGGTCGAGCAGACGGCGGAACGTCTTTTCGTCTGCGGGAACGGAGGGACAGTCGCCGACCGCCGGCCGGTAGCCGCCGATGAACCGCGTGACGGCCGCCGACCGCCAGGCCTCGATCGCCGCCTGCAGGTCGTGGCCACTCTCGCCGCTTGGTTCGGGATGTTCGATCAGTGCCGTCGAAGCCGCATAGTCGAACGAGCGGATCATTCCGGCGACGTCCCGCAGCGGCGATTGCTTGGCGCGGCGCTGTTCCATGGACTTCACCGGCTCACCCTCGAAGTCGAGCAGATAGAAGTCATTTTGGACCACCACCACCTGGCCGAGGTGCAGATCGCCATGAAGGCGGGTCTTCGTGACGTCGAGCTTGGTCGGCACCGAGCGTTCGATCAATCCGTCGATCCTGCCCCATTGGTCGAGCAGACCATCCACCGCCTCGGCGACCTCAGGAGCCAAGTCCCCGGATGCTTGGGCGCGCTGGAGGGCTTCGGCAGCGGACTGCGCTTCGTGCCGAACCTGATCTGTCCAGGCGTCGATGTCCTGGGCGGTCACCGGCTCCAGCCGGAACGCCGGATCGTCGACATCGAGCGAGAACGCAAGATGGAGCTCGGCGATGCGCTCGCCGAGGATCGCCACCATCTGCAGATACCCCTCAAGGTGCTCCATCTCGACCGGTTCATCAGGGGGGAGCAGATCGAGTTCGTCGAGGTAGCGGTCTAGATAGTCGAGGGTGTAGGACCAACCGTCACCCTGGTTGCGGACGAACCCCTGGAGAACAGCGAGAGCCGTCGGCGTGCCATCCTCGGCAATCAGTTCGACGGAGCCCAGCATCGACGGCGTGTTGGTGTAACCGGCGACGTCGGTGAGAAAGCGGCCGATCTCGACCTCAGGATGGATGCCTGCTTCCAGCCACCGCAACGCCTTCAAAACCGCCTGATCGCCGATCCGCATCGAGGTGTTGCTTTGCTCACGGCCCATGCGGTCGATCACCGCGTCGTCCGGAAAATCGACACCGGCAAAGGCATTGGTGCGTTTGAACACCATGCGGCCGCCGGAGGCGGTGCCGATTTCCGCATCGTCGCGGATCGCCGCCAGAATTGCCGCCGTCAGCGGCGCGTCGGCCAAGGCATCATGGAGGACGCCGATGCGGTTCTGCTTGCGCACCCGGGCCAGCGCATACGGCTGCAGCTGCGCCAGCGGATCCGTCGTCGCGGTTTCCCATGTCACGGCCAACGGCAGATGGTAGTACTGGTGCGTACCGTCCTCGGTTTCGGTCTCCAGGCACGCGATCAGGAACCCGGTACCCGAGTCGATCAACACCGTCTCGTCGGCGATCGAGACGTCGCGGACGGCACGGCCCTTGGCCGCGAACCAGCGTTGATTGGGCAAGAACTCGGGAAGGATCTTCTGAGCCAGGGTTTCGAGGTTGCCGCCGGTCAGAAGGCTCTCCCAGCCGTGCGGCATGACCAGGGTGCGGAGGTCGGGCAGCGGCGTGACGTAGGGCTCGTGCCATTTCGGCGCTTCCGCCTCTTCGGCGAGCAGGAACCAGTAGAACCCGTAGCCGGGCAGGATGATGAAGTACGGCAGCTCGCCGACGGGCGGGAACGCGCTGCGCCCTATAAGCTCGATGGGCACGCGTCTGTTGTACGCCGAGAGGTCCAGCTCGGCCGCCTGGGCAGCGCGCGACAGATTGGCGACGCACAGCACGGTCTCGTCCTCATAGGACCGCAGGTAGGCGAGCACCTTGCGATTGCCGGGGTAGAGGAACGTCAAACTGCCGCGCCCGAAGGATACGTGGCCCTTTCGCACAGCGATCAGCCGCTTCATCCAGTTCAACAGCGACGTGGACCGCCGGAGCTGGCTCTCGACGTTGACCGCCTCGTAGCCGTAGATCGAATCCATGATCGGCGGCAGGTAGAGCCGCTCGGGATCGGCGCGCGAGAACCCGGCGTTGCGGTCCGGCGACCACTGCATCGGCGTGCGCACGCCGTTGCGGTCGCCGAGGAAGATGTTGTCGCCCATGCGGATCTCGTCGCCGTAGTAGATGATCGGCGTTCCGGGCATGGACATCAGCAGGCCGTTGAGCAGGTTGATCTTGCCGGTGTCGCGCTCCAGCAGCGGCACCAGTCTGCGGCGGATGCCCATGTTGATCCGCGCCCGTGGCCCGGCGGCATAGAATTGCCAGAGATAGTCGCGCTCGCGGTCGGTAACCATTTCCAGCGTCAGTTCGTCGTGGTTCCTGAGGAACACGGCCCACTGGCAGGTCTCCGGGATGTCCGGCGTCTGGCGCATGATGTCGGTGATCGGGTGACGGCCTTCCTGCGCCAGCGCCATGTACATCCGCGGCATCAGCGGGAAGTGAAAGGCTATGTGGCATTCGTCGCCGTCGCCGAAATAAGGGCGCACGTCCTCGGGCCACTGATTGGCTTCACCGAGGAACATCCGATCGCCGTAGTGAGAATCAAGCCACGCCCGCATCCGGCGAATGACATCATGAGTCTCGGGCAGGTTCTCGCTGGTCGTCCCTTCCCGCTCGCAGAGATATGGCACGGTATCAAGCCTCAACCCGTCCACCCCGCAATCGAGCCAGAACTTCATCACCGGGACCACCTCGTCGAACACCCGCGGGTTGTCGAAGTTGAGGTCCGGCTGGTGCGAGAAGAACCGGTGCCAATAGTATGCCTGGGCCACCGGGTCCCAGGACCAGTTGGACACCTCGGTGTCGCAGAAGATGATCCGGGTGCCCTCGTACTTCTTGTCGGTATCGCTCCACACGTAGTAGTCCCGCCACTTGGAGCTGGGCTTGGCGGAACGGGCGCGCTGGAACCATTCGTGCTGATCGGAAGTGTGGTTGATGACCAGTTCGGTGATCACCTTGAGCCCGCGCTTGTGGGCCATGCGGACGAAGGCGCGGAAGTCGCGCATGGTGCCATAGGAATCGTGGACATTCTTGTAGTCGGCGATGTCGTAGCCGTCGTCGCGCAGCGGCGACGGGTAGAACGGCAGCACCCAGACGGCGGTGACGCCGAGATCGACCAGGTAGTCCAGCTTCTCGCTCAAGCCGGCGAAATCGCCGATGCCGTCTCCGGTCGAGTCGCAGAACGCCTTGACGTGAAGCTGATAGATGATCGCGTCCTTGTACCAGAGCGGGTCGCCCGTAGACATCGCCGTCTCCTCAGTAGCAAGGCGAACGGAAATCGACTCCCTGCCACGGCGTCACGCGGAAGATCGCCGCCGGGTTCTCCTCGGGATTGAGGCGGACGAAATGGCGTGCGCCTCGCCACAGATGGCGGCCTCCGTGCAGCAGTTCCTCGGCGGAATAGGTATCCGTCTCCTCGAGACCCATCTCCTCGAGCGGAAACTCCAGCCGCGCCTCATGGGTTTCGAACGGGTCGAGATTGACCGCGACGAATACCATGCTGTCCTTTTCGGGCGTCATCTTGCCGTAGAACAGCACGTTGTCATCGTCCGCCGGATAGAAACGCAGGTTGTCCAGCTCGTGCAGCGCCGGGTTTTCCCGGCGGACGCGGTTCACCGTGGTGATGTAGTCCTTGATGTTGCCCGGCCGGTTCCAATCCCAGACCTTGTGGTCGTACTTCTCCGAGTTCAGGTATTCCTCGGTCCCCTCGACAGCCTCGTTCTCGCACAGCTCGAAGCCGTTGTAGATGCCGTAGACACTGCTCAGCGTCGCCGCGAGGACGAGGCGGATCATGAACGCCGGCCGCCCGCCCCGCTGCAGGAACCCGGGCAGGATGTCGGGCGTGTTGGCGAAGAAGTTGGGGCGCAGGTACTCCTTGACCTCGGTCTGGGTCAGTTCCTCCAGATACTCGGTCAGTTCGGGCTTGAAGTCGCGCCAGGTGAAGTAGGTGTAAGACTGGGTGTAGCCGATCTTGGCCAGCATCTTCAGCATCGGCGGTCGGGTGAACGCCTCCGACAGGAACAGCACATCGGGATGATCCTTGCGGACTTCGCGGATCAGCCATTCCCAGAACGCCACCGGCTTGGTGTGGGGGTTGTCGACGCGGAAGATCTTGACGCCGTGGTCGATCCAGAACTGCACCACCGACAGGAGTTCCTGCCACAGCGCTTCCTGATGGGGACCGTAGAAGTTGACGTTGACGATGTCCTGGTATTTCTTCGGCGGGTTCTCGGTGTACTTGATGGTGCCGTCCGGCCGGAAGATGAACCACTCCGGATGCTCGGTGATCCACGGGTGGTCCGGGGCGCACTGGATGGCGAAGTCGAGAGCCACCTCCATGCCGTAGGCGTGGCACGCCTCGACGAAGCTGTCGAAGTCCTCCAGCGTGCCGAGTTCCGGGTTCACCGCCTTATGGCCGCCCTCCTTGGCGCCGATGGCATAGGGGCTGCCGGGATCCTTGGGCCCCGCCTTCAGCGTGTTATTCGGGCCTTTGCGGTGTTTGCGCCCGATCGGGTGGATAGGCACGAAGTAAATGACGTCGAAGCCCATCGCCCTGATCTCGGGAAGCCGCAACTCGCAGTCCGCAAAGGTGCCGGGCTTGCCGGGTGTGGTGCCTTGCGAGCGGTGGAACATCTCGTACCAGGCGGCGAACCGTGCCGCGACGCGATCGACAAAGACCTCCAGGACCCGGGGGTACCGGGCGGCAGCGCTCCGGTCGGTGCACCGCCACATCAGATCGGTCGTCGAGCGGTCTTGGAACAGGGCATATTGCTCGTCGTCGTCCGCATCGTCGAGGCCCCGGACAACGTGCTCAAGGTTCTTCTTGTCAGCGCCCTGGGCCCGTCCGACGGCGGCGTCGATCAGCGTCCGCCCCTCGATCAGCTCAAGAGCGACATCCTGGCCGGCATCGCTCTTCTTGGCGATCTCGCTGCTCCATGAGCCGTAGGCGTCGGGCCACGCTTCGATGGTGTATTCATAGACCGCGTTTTCCGGCAGTTCGAAGCTGCCCCGCCACAGGTCGAGGCCCGGGTTGATCGCCTCCATCGGCGTCTCGTCCCACGCGTCGGAACCGGCCTTGCGGTGCTTGACGACGGCCGAGATCTTGTCGTGGCCCTCGAGGAAGATCGTCGCTTCGACGTCGAGAACGTCGCCGACCTCGCGCTTGACCTGATAGCGTCCCCCGTCGAGTTCCGGCCGCACGCCCTCGATGACGACCCGATTGCCCGTATCGATGGAGGCGTCGCCTGCGCCCCCGTCCCCTGATGTCGCTTTTTTGCCCATCTTCCTGCGCGCCCGTTGCCAAATGATTTCGGAATCCCGGCCGGCACCCCATCCCGTGCCGGCGCAGGAATCCCCGCTCCTGACCGATCAAGCTTCGCCGACAAAAATCCGTATGTCGCCGGGTGCCAGGGTGACGACGTCACCGGCGGCAAGCGGCTTCTTGCGTCCCTTCTTTCCCGGCGTGACTTCGCGGCCCTCAGCCGGGTCGACCTCGAGTCCCTCAAGACGAGCGGTGGTGGCCAGCGAAAGACTCGCGTTCAGCACGGTCAGCGCCCATTGAGCCCCATCCTTCGTGCGCCGCGTCAGGCAGACGAACAGGCCGTCACCGAGGTTCTGGTATGTCTGGGGGCCTTCCTCGTTGAACACCGGCTCGGACGCCTTCATGGCGTTGACCTCGGTGATGTAGGACACGAGGTCGAAGGTCGGCTTCTCCCAATCGGCGGGCCGCGTACGGACGACGTTCAGCTTGCGCTGGAAACCGTATTCGAAGCCGATCGGCATCAGCAGGCCGGTCGAGAACGCAGCCGCGAACAGATAGGCCTGCTTGTAGCCACGTTCGACGGCAATCCTGTCGGAGATGCCGTCGGCCGCGAACTCGGCGCCGAGACGGACCGTGTCGTGGCTCTCGGGAAACGACACCGACGGAGCGACGACGCGGAAGCGCTCGTACTGGTCCAGGAGCCAGCTCTCGCTGAAATCCCACCACTTGGCGCTGTTGTACAGGTAGTCGAAACCGGTGCCCGCCATATCGTCGACCTCTTCGAGGCGGGCGCCCAGGTTTTCGGCGACAAACACCGCGTCGGAGCGCACTTCGCGAGCCGCCCGAATGATCGGCTCCCAGACGTCGTTGGGTACCTTGTAGGCCGCATCGCAGCGAAAGCCGCGGATGCCGAGGGAGGCATAGTGACGGACCAGTCCCTGAAAGAAAGTGACGATGGCCGTGCGTTCGGGGCGCTCGTCGAAGTCGATGGCCGCGAGGTCGGCCCAGACCGTCTTCTTGCGGGCGTCGGCCGGATCGATCGCGCCCGGCGAGACCAAGGAGCCGTCGTGTTCATGCTCGAACCACTCCGGGTGGTCCTCGACCAGCAGCGAGTCCTTGCTGGTATGATTGACCACCAGGTCCATCATCACCGAAATGCCTTTCTCGGCGGCAGAGGCGGTGAAGTCGGCGATCTGCTTGCCCGGGGCCTGCCCGGACCCGTTGTCGAACAAGGGGTTCAGAGCGTAGAAATCCTTGACTGCGTAAAGGCTTCCCGAGAAACCCGGGTAGTTGAACGGGTTGATATACAGCCAGTCGAAACCCGTCGCCGCGACGCGGTCGAGATGGCCATACCAGTCCACCACGGAACCGGCCAGCGACGGAAAAAGATTATAAATTCTAGCGCCTTGCCCATTGGTGCTCACGGATGACTTCTCCCTCGGGTATTGCCAGCCGGTCTCGGCTCGAACCGGTGGCCGCTTATCGGTTATCGGTCAACGACTCGTAGAGTTCCAGCGTCTGCCGCGCGATGCTTTGCCAACTGAAGTGTTCGACAACCCGCTTGCGCCCGTTCTCTCCCATCGAATGGGAAAGTTCAGGGTTCTTGCCCAGGCGGTTGATCGCCGCCGCCATGTCACGGGAGAACCCTTCGGGATCCGTGGGATCATGCGGCAGTTCGGCGGAGAGCTTGGCGTCGATGAGGAAACCCGTCTCGCCGTCAACCACCACCTCGGGGATGCCGCCGACGGCACTGGCGACCACCGGTGTCCCGCAGGCCATGGCTTCGAGGTTGATGATCCCAAATGGTTCGTAAATGGACGGGCAACAGAACACCGATGCGTGGGAATAGAGCGCCACGGTCGTCTCGCGGCTGACCATCTCGGGAATCCAGATGATGCCGGGCCGCCGGGCACGCAGATCGTCGACCATGCCCTCCAGCTCCTGCTGAAGCTGCTGGGTGTCCGACTCGCCGGCGCATAGCACTACCTGAATCTCGGGATCGATGTGGTCGATGGCCTTGAGAAGATAGTACAGGCCCTTCTGGCGGGTCATTCGGCCGACGAACAGGACATACGGCCGGTCGCGGTCGATAGCATTGCGGGCGAGAGCTTCGGGGCGGTTCACCGGGTGGTATTCATCGGCGTCGATGCCGTTGGGGATGACCGGTACCTTGGCGGGGTCCAGATCGAACAGCTCAAGCACGTCTTCCTGGGTGCTCTTCGAAACCGCGACGACCGCATCGGCGTTTTCCAGGCAGGTTTTCTCGACCCAGGTGGACAGGTCATATCCAGTGCGAATTTGCTCTCTTTTCCATGGCCTTAATGGCTCAAGTGAATGTACCGTAAGAACAAATGGCACCTGATACAGAACCTTCGCTAAGAGGCCGCCGAATTGGGTATACCAGGTATGGCAGTGGACAACATCCGTTTCCATGCCCTGACCGTTGAAGGCGAGACAGGTCGCCAACGCGCGCAGCGGCGACACCAGGGGAACCGGACAGCCGGCGAACTGCGATGCCTCAATTTTGGTGCCGCGCACCGTGAGATTGCCGTCAACGAAGGCCTGATCGTGGAAGCTGCGGACTTCGACCGAGGTGAGTTTGGCCAGTTCCCGCGACAGGTATTCGACGTGGACCCCTGCGCCGCCGTAGATGTGTGGAGGAAACTCGTTGGTCATCAACAGGACGCGCATGGACGTGCTCCGGCGGGCGGACGGGTCGGAAAGGCGGGCATTCGCAGTGCTTTCTACCGCATGGCGAAAATTCGTCAATGGCAATCGATCCCGGAATAGAGCTGTTTAGGGGACTCGTCCCGGCGGAGTACGCGCCTGCACAATGAAAAGAGGCCGGTCGCGGTGGTCCGCGCCGGCCCCAGGTCGAAAGGTCGGAAGGTTCAGCCGTCGGCAATATTGTCGGTCGGTACCATGGCCGTTTCGACACCCAACGCCGAGATCAACGTGCCCATGGTCGCCAGGACCCGGTACTCGGCGATGCGATGCTGGATCTCGGCGTTGACGACGCTGATCCGGGCCTGGAACAGCTCGTTCTCGACGTCGAGCACATCAAGCAGGGAACGCCGCCCCAGCTCGAACTGCTGACGGTAGGCGGAGACGACCTGGGCCGCCGCCGCGGCGCGGTCACGGAGCAAAGGCACCGTGTCTCGGGCCGTCACCATGTCGGCATGGTCGACGCGCACCTGCTCCTCGACCAGCCGCGCCAACTCCGCCTGACGCTGCAAAGTGCGGCTTTCCACGGCGACGGCGCGGCGCGCCCGGGCAATATCGCGACCGCCGCGGTAGAGGTTGTAACGCAGGACGACGAGCGCCTGCCCGTTGAGGTCGGAGCCCCGCACGCCGCCCAGGTTATCGCCGCCCGTCCCACGAAATTCGAGGTCGACTGTCGGCATCAAGGGGGATCGCGCTGCACGCTTGTCGAATTGGCTGGCGTCGGCCTCGGAGCGCGCGGTCAGCAATGCGGGATTGTTGTCGAGCGCGGTGGGGACCGCTTCCTCGACCGACGCCGGCAGCGCGTCGACCGGCCGCCCGGGCATTTCCAAGGTATCGGGCATCGTACCGACCGCTTCGTAGTAGTCGCTTTCGGCGACCCGGAGCGCGCCGCGCAACTCGATCAGCCGCGAGCGTGCCAGCGCCAGGCGGCTTTCCGCCTGGTTGAGGTCGGCGGCATCGCCGTTGCCGGCGTCCAGCCGCAGCTTGACGTCGTCGCGTACCTCCACATGCGCCGTGACGTTGCGCTCGGCGAGGCCGACGATGGTGCGGCTGCGGACGACGTCCATATAGGCTTCCGCGCTACGCAGCGCGATCGCCTCTTCGCGGTCACGGATGGTGTGGTCCGCCGCGGTCACCCGGCGCCGCGCTGCCTCGGTCTCTTTCGGGGTGCGGAAGCCGTTAAACAGGTTCTGGCGGACGGTGACGGAGCCGGGATTGCGCCACTGATTAACGCCGTCACTCTTGGCACCAGACACCGCGCTCGCGCGGGCGCGGGCGCGGGTCATCGGATCGTTGGTGTGCTCCCAACCACTCTCGCCGCTGACGTCAACGGATGGCAGGAAGTCTGCTCGGGCATCCGTGACATCCTCGACCGCGGCGCGGCGTGTCGCCTCGGCTCCCCGCACCACAGGATGTGTCGAAACGGCGACCGCAACGGCCTGCTCGATGGTCGTCGGTTCGGCTGCACGAACCGGCCCGGAAACCAGTGACGTGGTGGCGCTCAGGCCGATGACACAGGCGAACACGGCTGTGCGCACCCGGGCGATGTCGGGAACGCGCACCAAAAATACGCCCCGAACCGGGGCATTGCATGGGGTCTTTGCACGCACGGCAACTTCTCAGTTAACGAGAAATTAACAATGGCATAAAACAAATACTTATTAGGTATTATAAAGTCAAAATCTATATTTGTTAAAATAATTCTGTTTATTTAAGTAATAAATATCTTAAAGTTTTAGTGTCTGTCCGGGAAGTTAACGATTTTTTAGAATAGGGTATGATTGAAGAGGGGATCTTCTGGTTTTTGTGGAGGGATGCCCGA
>Ga0049103_1000143_pt1 | contig 12808 bp, 11 predicted proteins | sample WorMettrBAHAMAS1_FD_55018 | JGI IMG/M metagenome (GOLD analysis project Ga0049103, IMG submission 55018) | Marine gutless worms symbiont microbial communities from Max Planck institute for Marine Microbiology, Germany - Inanidrilus... | ecosystem: Host-associated > Annelida > Digestive system >...
ACCGATACACCAGCCAGGTACATCTCGATCAGGGCTTCCTCAACCGAGCTCTCGCGCCGCTGATAACGCTCGATGATGGCCGTCTCGAACGTCTGGCGGCGTATCCGTCACAACGGAAGCGATGCACGACTTGTGGACAAGGATTTCCGATTCATGGCTTAATCGCAATCGGAGGATGCGCAATAATAGTCCGTGCATTGGAGGACACCATCGTGAGTAATCAGATTCTCCAGCGTCAGACATTTCAGCCTGGGACCACGATCTTCAAGGAGGGTGACGAGGGTAACTTGGCGTATGTCGTTCAGTCCGGTGAGGTCGAGATCGTGAAGAACATTGATGGCGAGACGAAAGTCCTTGGTGTCGTCGGCCAAGGCGGTATGTTCGGAGAGATGGCCCTGATCGATTCGGGGCCTCGTATGGCGAGCGCACGGGCCAAGACCGGCGCCACAATTATCGTGGTCACGCGAAACATGTTCGAACAGAAACTCAATAAAGCCGATCCCTTTATCCGGGGGCTCTTGAAAATTCTCGTCGATCATGTTCGTTCATCCGCCAAGAAGTGGTAATCTCTTTACCAACAACGTGACACCGGACATCGTCATTCTCTTGAACGGTGTTCCCGACAGGCGGTGTGTATCCGCGGGGAAATAGTTAGATGACGCTCGATAATCGAGACCCGAATACGATGGCCAAGGGCAGCGAAACAGGGGCGGGCCCGGACGAGCCCCTGCTGCGTCCCCATAAGCTTGGGTTCATGCAGCGGATGAGGGCCTATTTCCTGACCGGGATCCTGGTCACGGCGCCGATCCTGATTACCTTCTATCTCGCATGGATTCTGATCAAGTTCGTTGACTCGAAAGTTACTCCGCTGATTCCGGTTCAATACAACCCGGAGACCTACCTGCCGTTCGCGATTCCCGGTCTCGGCCTGATCGTACTGGTTATGGGCCTCACTCTGATCGGTGCCCTGACGGCCGGGTTCATCGGCCGCATGTGGATCCGGTTCTCCGAACAGTTGTTGGCCCGGATGCCGGTAATCCGCAGCGTATACGGGGCGGTGAAGCAGATCCTAGAAACCGTTCTTGCACAGCAGTCGACGGCTTTTCGGGAGGCCGTACTCGTCGAATATCCGCGCCGTGGTCTATGGGCGATCGCATTCATAACGGGCAGAACCGAAGGTGAGGTCCAAAACGTGACGGAGGAGGAGTGCATCAACATATTTCTCCCCACGACCCCGAACCCGACATCCGGATTCCTGCTCTTCGTTCCCAAGAAGGATTTGGTTTCGCTCAGTATGACCGTCGAGGAGGCCATCAAAATGGTGATCTCCGGCGGCATCGTCACGCCGCCTGATCGGCGTCCGGAACGGGAGAAAAACAAGGTCTTCGCGTCGGCCCACGTTTACGAAGACGTCGATACCTTGCGCGAGCGTGACCGAGCGACGATGTTGGTCCAAAAGGGATCCCGGCCCGGTGAGAAGCAGGAAGACGCGCACCGAGAACCGGCGGCAGACGACGCTTAACCGTGGCGGTTAGTTGAACTCACGCGAGTTCTTCATGACCATATCCTTGAAACGCTGGAGATCGTCTTGGCGTTCGAAGCGCAGGAATACGTCCTGCGGCCGCCTATCCGTCTGGCGCTCGCCACTTTGCTCGACGAAGAAAGCGCCGGAGCAATTGTTCGTCAGCCATTCATTGACAATGGATGTATCCTGACCGGACTTAAACCGGATGCCGTAGGGTAAATTGGATCGTTCGACCGTCGACACCTGTCGATTCCTTGCGTTCCAGGTCGTTTCCCGTCGGACCGCCCCCCAGGCTGACGATCCGTGTTGTTTTCGCCAACCATGGTAACTGCCCAATTGCGATCCGTGTGTGTCCAACTGTTTCGAATCGTTTCAGGACGATCGGGTTTGAAAACTATCCGGAACCCAGGTTGCGGACGGCCGTGTCGCGGTTGAACAGATACAGCAGCGTTCGAGCCGCTTTCCCCCGGTCCGAAACCAGTTGTGGGTCTTTTTCGAGAAGCAGTGCGGCATCGTCCCGCGCGATGGCCAAAAGGTCGGAATGTTGTGCGAGGTCGACGAGTCGGAATTCGGGCAACCCACTTTGCCGGGTGCCTAGCAGTTCACCGGCGCCACGTAGACGCAAATCCTCTTCGGCGATGCGGAAACCGTCGTCGGTTTCGCGCATGATCGACAATCGAGCCTTGGCGACATCGCCTAAAGGGGGCGAAAACACGAGCAAGCAGACCGAGGATGCCGTTCCTCTGCCGATGCGCCCACGGAGTTGATGCAGTTGCGCGAGACCGAATCGCTCTGCGTGTTCGATAACCATCACCGTGGCATCGGGGACATCGACGCCGACTTCGACCACGGTCGTCGCCACCAAAAGGTCGATGGGGCCGTTGGAAAACTTGTCCATGACCTCATCTTTTTGTCCGCCTTTCATGCGGCCGTGGACCATCCCGACGCGGTTGCCGAATTTCAGGGACAATTCCGCGAAACGGGCCTCGGCGGCGGCGAGGTCGACGACTTCCGATTCCTCGACCAGCGGACAAATCCAGTAGACCTTATTGTCGTCGTTCAAGGCGCGGCCGATTGCCGAAACGACCTCGCCGATTCGTTCGGCCGAAATCGTTCGTGTATCGACTGCCTTACGGCCCTGCGGTTTTTCCATGAGCCGGGAAACATCCATATCGCCGTAAGCGGTCAGCAATAATGTCCGCGGGATTGGTGTCGCCGTCATGACCAGGATATCGACGCCCTTTCCCTTGTTGGCCAGTCGCAGCCGTTGATGGACACCGAACCTGTGTTGCTCGTCGATGACCGCCAAACCCAGGTTTTGGTATTCGACGTCGTCCTGAAACAATGCGTGGGTACCGACGGCGATCTGTATGTCGCCCGATTTCAGGCGTTCGAGAAAGTCGCGCCGGGATTTCCCTTTTTCCCGACCGGTGAGCAGCGCGATCTCGAGGTCGGCGCCGCCCGCCAAAGCCGCCAGAGTCTCCGCATGCTGTCGCGCCAGTATTTCTGTCGGCGCCATGAGGACCGCCTGAAAACCGGCTTCGACGACGGTGGCCATGGCCAGTAGCGCGACGACGGTCTTCCCACTGCCGACATCACCCTGCAGAAGGCGCAGCATTCGGCTTTCCGCCGCCATGTCGTCGCGCACCTCTCGAAGCGATTGTTTCTGAGAACTCGTGAGGCGGAAGGGGAGGCCGTCGGCGATCATGCCGGAAAGCGAGGTGTCCCCTTTCAAGCTGCGGCCTTTAGCCCGCCGCATGGTTAGGCGCATCACGGCGAGTGCCAGCTGGTTGGCGAGCAATTCATCGTAGGCCAGGCGCTGGCGGTCGGCATTAATGGGATCGAGGGAATCCTCGGAGCCGGGTTTATGGGCCGATAACAAGCTGTCCTTCCAAGTTGCCCAACCGCGTTGGTCGACCAGGTTGGGGTCGATCCACTCGTCGAGCGATGGAGGCAGGATGTCGAGCGACGCGTCGACGGCCTTGTGCAAAACCTTCTGACTCAATCCCGCCGTCAATGGGTAGACCGGTTCGACCGTCTTCAAACGCGGTAATTCCTCGATCGTGCCGATATGGTCGGGATGGGTGATCTGCAGGTCATTGCCGAAAAGCTCGAGTTTTCCGCCGACGACGCGTGTTTCGCCGACCGGAAGGTTCTTTTTCAAATAGTCTTCATGGGCGTGAAAAAAAACCAGGGTCAAGGGTCCGGAGCCGTCTTCACAGATGACTTTATAGGGGAGGCGCTTGTTCGGCGGTTTTTGGTGTTTTGTGACAGTCACGACCATCGTGGCGACGACCCCGGGCGTCGCTTCCGAGACCGTTGGCGAATAACGGCGATCGATCAGGCCAGTCGGCAGATGCCAGCAAAGGTCGATAATGTTGGGACCCGCTAGTCTTTCGATGAAATCGGCGATACGGGGGCCGACTCCCTTGAGTGTCGTGACCGGTTTGAATAGGGGAAACAATATCTCCGGTCGCATATCTGACCAACGTGCTGACAATCGGGAGCAAAGATTTTATATCCTATGTTCCCCCGCTTACCCAGAAAACCGTTTCTCACAGGCCAGCCGTGGACGTCCGTAGGAAAAAGCTACTCTATAAAGCCCAACATTGCGGCATGAAGGAGAACGACGTCCTCCTTGGGCAATTCGCGGCCGCGAGGCTGGACGGGTTGACGGACCGGGAGCTCACGAGTTTTGAGGCCTTGCTGGAGGAAAGCGACAACGACCTTTACGACTGGGTCATCGGAAAGAAGAACCTGCCGGATCATATCGACGCCGATTTAATGGCTGCGATCATAGCTTTTTCACAGAACAATTAGAACACGCGCCGCCGAACGAACCCTGCTAGCGCCCATGAATAGCGAAATCCTACTCAAGGCCCTCGAACGGCCTGGCAAAAGCCCCACTGTCGTCGCCGGCGCACCGGAGGGTATGGATGCGGTCATTTTATCGCGTTTGGCTCGGCAAGGCGGCGATATCATCTTCGTTGCCCGTGACGACGTTTCCATGTCGCGCATGGCGGCGGCCTTGCAATTCTTCGATCCCGACTTGCCGGTCCTCAAGTTTCCGGCCTGGGATTGCCTTCCCTATGACCGGGTTTCCCCACGCGCCGACATCGAGAGCGAGCGCATCGATACGCTGACGCGGTTGATTCACCGGGGCGAGAGCTTGCCGAACGTCGTTGTCTTGACGACGGTCTCGGCCTTTCTGCAGCGCGTTCCACCCAGCAACATCTACGAAGGCAGCACGCGTCAGTTGACGGTCGGCGATTCCATCGACGTCGATGAGCTCGGCCGGTTCTTGGAGCAATCGGGCTATCAACGGGTACAGACCGTGATGGAGGCCGGTGAATTTGCCGCCCGCGGCGGCATCGTCGACGTATTCCCGTCCGGCTTGCGGTATGCCTACCGGCTCGACTTTTTCGGTGACGATCTCGATGGCATCCGATTGTTCGATCCCGTCGACCAGAGGACCGTAGACGGCCAATCCGACCGGCCTGAGACCCTGCGCTTGATTCCGGCCCGCGAGGTCCTTTTGACCGAACAGACCATCTCACGGTTCCGTTCCGCATACCGCGTGATCTTCGGATCGGCCGGCGACGATGATCCGCTCTACGAGGCGGTGTCGGAGGGGCGGAGGTATGCCGGCGCCGAACATTGGCTGCCGCTCTTTTATGACGCCCTGGAAACTCTCGTGGATTACCTGCCAGGCGCCGATATCGTGTTCGACCATCAGGTCATCGACGCCCGGGCGGCCCGGTTCGATCTCATCGCGGAGTACTTTACGGCCCGTCAAAACCAGATCGCCAGCGGCGACATGAGTGTGTCTGCGCCACCCTACCGGCCCGTTCCGCCCGATCGGTTGTTCGTCAACGAAGAAGAGTGGAATGAGACCGTCGCCTCGCGCCGGGCCTGTCAGTTCTATCCGTTTTCACTTCCCGACGAGGGCGAGACCGCGATCGACGCGGCGGGACGGGGAGGGACCGACTTTGCTGATGCCCGCGTTCGCCCTCAAGTCAGTGTCTTTGATGCCGTCCGCGACCATGTCGACGATCAAATCGCGGCAGGTCGACGGGTCGTTGTCGTCGCTTTTTCGGAGGGATCGCGGGACCGCCTTCAATCGCTACTCCGGGAACATGGGGTCGTGGAAACCTCTGTTGTGGCCCATTGGCGTGATGTCGAGACACTGACGCCGAACACCGTCGCGCTCGCCGTGATCGACCTCGAACGCGGCTTCGTCGGAGACGGAATGTGTTTCATCACCGAACAGGACATCCTCGGCGAACGGTTGGTCCGCCCGTCCCGGCGGAAAGTGAAGGCCGAGAACTTCATTGCAGAGGCTTCGGCCCTCAGCCAGGGCGATCTCGTCGTCCACGTGGATCACGGTATCGGCCGTTTCGAAAGCCTCGAGTCCATCCTTGTCGGCGGGGCTCCGCATGACTGCCTGAAAGTCGTCTACGCCGGAAACGACAAATTGTTCTTGCCGGTCGAAAACATCGAGGTTCTGTCGCGATACGGATCGGAGGCGGCGAGCGCTCAGCTGGATAAGCTTGGCGGCGCCGCCTGGCAATCGCGCAAAGCCAGCATGAAAGCGCGAATACGGGAGATGGCCGACCAGTTGATCGGGATCGCCGCGGCGCGTGAACTGAAAAGATCGCCGCCGGTTTCGGTCGCCGAAGGGCCGTACGATGAATTTTGCGCCCGTTTTCCCTATCCCGAGACGGAAGACCAGGCGCGGGCCATATCGGAAGCCTTGGACGATCTGACCAAAGGCCGCCCTGCCGACCGCCTCGTCTGCGGCGATGTCGGATTCGGCAAAACGGAGATCGCACTCAGGGCCGCTTTTGCCGTGGCCATGGAAGGGCGACAGGTGGCCATCGTCGTGCCGACGACATTGCTGTGCCGTCAGCATTTCCAAACCTTCAAGGAGCGTTTTTCGGGGTTCCCGATCCGTGTCGAGCAGGTTTCTCGGATGGTTTCCGCGAGCACGGCAAAAGCGGTCAAATCGGAGCTTTCGAAGGGCCAGGTCGATATCGTCATCGGCACCCACGCCTTGCTCGCACGGGACGTCAAGTTCTCCGATCTCGGCCTCATCATCGTCGACGAGGAACAGCATTTCGGCGTTTCTCATAAGGAGAAGCTGAAGGCCTTGAAGTCCGATGTTCATGTCCTGACGCTGACGGCGACACCGATCCCCAGGACCCTGCAAATGGCTTTGACCGGTATCCGCGAGATGAGTTTGATCGCGACACCGCCCGTCGACCGACTCGCCGTTCGCACCTATGTTATGCCGTTCGATCCCGTCATCGTCCGGGAAGCGATCCTGCGTGAGCGGTTTCGCGGCGGCCAGACCTTCTATGTCTGCCCGCGCATTGCCGATATCGAACCCCTGCAGAAATCGCTTCACGAACTCGTGCCTGAAGTGAAGATCGGTGTCGCCCACGGACGGCTCTCGGCGGGCGATCTCGAACAGATCATCGGCGCCTTCTACGAAGGAGCATTCGACGTCCTGCTATCGACCAACATCGTCGAGTCCGGTCTCGACCTGCCCAGCGTCAACACCATCATCATTCACCGCTCCGACAAGTTCGGACTGGCCCAGCTATATCAGTTGCGCGGACGGGTCGGCCGTTCAAAGACCCGGGCCTACGCCTATTTGACCCTGCCGCCTGACCGCAAAGTGTCGGATGCCGCGGAAAAACGCCTGGAAGTGATGCAGACCCTGGATACGCTGGGCGCAGGGTTTTCTTTGGCTAGCCACGACCTCGATATTCGCGGCGCCGGGAACCTCCTCGGCGACGAGCAATCGGGTCATATCCGGGAGGTCGGCATCGAGCTTTACCAACAGATGCTCGAGGAAGCCGTTGCCGAAGCCCGCGGCGGCGAAGAACAGGTGCAGGATGAAGAATGGAGTCCACAGATCGCCGTCGGTTTGCCGGTGATGATACCTGAAAATTACGTGGCCGACCTCACTGTCCGCATGGATTTGTATCGGCGCTTGGCGTGGCTGCATACGAAAACGGAAATCGAGGCCTTTGCGGCCGAGATGATCGACCGGTTTGGTGCGTTGCCCGACGAAGTGGAGAATTTGCTGGATATCGTCACGCTGAAGAACCTCTGTAAGGAAGCGGGGGTGTCGAAGGTCGACGCCGGGCCGAAGGGGGCCGTTGTCACTTTTCGCAACGATCACTTCGTCAATCCCGCGGGGCTGGTCGCGTTCATCACGACCCATCAGGAAACGGCCAAATTGCGCCCTGATCATAAGCTCGTACTGATGCGGAACTGGGTCAACGGCGAACAGCGGATCGACGGTGTGCGCTACCTGGTCGGCGAACTGGTCCGTATCGCGAAAGCCGCTTAACGGTCGTTCAGTGGACCTTTGACTTGTCGGCGGCGACGACCGCGGGGTCGCCGACGGCGAGGTCCAAATCCCATTCGGCCTTTACGGAGGTCGTGATGATCAGATGGCAGAACGCGTGGACCAATTGCTGGTTGAGCGAGAAGTTGATCGCCATGCCATTGTCCGTGTTGAAACTGAGCCGGGTAAGTTCAGGGTTGACCGGTGATACGGACCCGCCGACGACCAGCAGCGGGCCCGTGTTGGAAGTCAGATTGCGGTTGCCTTCGGCGTGCGTCGTTCCGAAGTCGGACGTCTGCAAGGCTTCCTGATGTTGCATGGCCATTACCGCTTCACGGGCATCGGGTAGCAGGTCCTTGCGCAGGTCCGGGTCTTTCTCCAGGACCTTAATCAGGGCGCTCCACAGGACTTTAATGAAGCGCCTGGTCAGCCACATCTGGTATTCCGACTGCTCGGCCGTGCCGATTCGAAGAGGCATGCGGTCTTCTTCGGCCGAAAATGTCATGGTTATCTGGTGAAGAGGGGCGTTCATTGTCTCGTGCGGCGCGGATTCGGTCATATTAGGTGGCGTTTCCGGCTTGGAAGGCGGCGTCCAGCATTCGGGACAATACCTGTGGTTCCTGAGCACCTGAGATGACCCAGCTTTCGTTAAACACATAGGCCGGCACGCCGTTGATACCCAGCCGATGGGCCCGGGCGTTCTCGTCATAGATGAGCGCGGAATCATCCTCCTCGTTGAGATAGGTTTCGACTTCCTGGCGATCGAATCCTGTCGTCTCGGCCATGTCTGCGAGAACCCGGAGGTCGCCGATATCGCGCCCGGTAACGAAGAACGCCACAAAAAGGTTTTCGACCATTTCGTCGGCTTTGCCGAAGCGTTCGGCATAGCGGATGAGACGGTGCGAATCGACGGAGTTTGGCGTGCGGCGGATGCGGTCGAAGGCGAAATCGATTTCGACGGATTCGCCGGCGTCGGCGATGGCACCATAAATGCGTCGAACACGTGATTCACTGCCGAACTTCTTGACGAGATAGTCGGTTCGGTCGATGCCACCGGCGGGCATGTCCGGGTTTAAGAGAAAGGGGCGCCATTCGATTTCCGCTTTTAGATCCGGGCGCAACGCGAAGGCGCGTTCAAGGCGCCGCTTGCCGATGAAGCACCAGGGACAGACCGTATCGATGATGACGTCGATCTTCATTTCGCACCTTTCAACCTTCGAGGATGCATAGAGTACCGCTTTTTTCTGCGGATGTCGCGCCGGGGCAATTAAGTGTGACAACCGTCACATGACAGTAATCACCGCGATGTGTATAGTGAGATTCGTAACCTGATCAAACAGGTTGGCCCTCCGGGCGGATCGATCAAATGACCTTTCCGTGACCGGCAAGAACATAAAAAAGTCCAACGATAATAAAAACTTATCATCAAAATCGTGAAACATGGAGACAGACATGAGTGAACTAGAGTTTTCCGATCTTTGCATCGTGGTCGAGGACCTTCCGACCCGCGCGCAGTCGCTGGGTGAAGAAGAGCAAGCCGATGTTCTCGGCGGATGGGGCTTCTGGCGCCGCCGTCGTCGTCGTCGCTATCGTCGTCGTCGTCGGGCCCGGTACGCTCGCCGTCGGGCTTATCTGCGCCGTAGGGCCTACGCGCGCCGCAGGTACATGATGCGCCGCCGTCGGCGGTCCGCATACCTGCGCAAGGCGGCTTTCCACTCGCGGATGGCCTCGTACTACCGGCGCGCTGCGTTCCGCGCCTAGCGCAAAGGACGTTTCCGATCGAGGGGCCTTCGGGCCCCTCTTTTTTGTCGGGAATTCCCATAAGATTGGCGCTGGCCTTTGGCTCGATCGGCAGAGGAGGGAGACTCATGGCGGTATCGAAGATCGTGATCGTCGGCGGCGGGACGGCCGGGTGGATGAGCGCCGCCTATCTTCAGCAGGCCTACGTCAAGGAAGGTGGTGAGGTCCCCGAGATCACCCTCATCGAATCGCCGGACATCGGGATCATCGGTGTCGGCGAGGCGACCGTCCCCAATCTCCGCCGCACACTGATCCACCTTGAACTCGACGAGGACGAGTTCATGTGGAATACGAACGCGTCTTTCAAACAGGCGATCAAGTTCCGTAATTGGCGGCTGCCGCCCGACCAGGACCCAAACGAGCACTTTTTCCATCCCTTCGAGTATCCCGATCTCGTCGAAGACGCTTACGAATTTCCGCCGCTCTGGCTCGCCTATCGGAAGAACGGCGGAACGGTACCCATTGACTACGCCGCGACCCCTCAACCGGTCATGTGCGAGGCCCTGAAGGTTCCGAAAACTGCGGAATCGTCGCCTTACTTGGGGTCGGTCACCTACGCTTATCACCTGGATGCGGTAATGTTCGGCCGCTTCCTACGGGAGAAAGCGCTGGAGCGGGGTATCACGCGGCTAGAGGATACGGTGGAAAACGTTAACCTCGATGCCGATGGATTGATCCGCTCCCTTGACACCAAGGATCACGGTGAGATCGAGGCTGACCTATTCATCGATTGCTCGGGATTCCGCGGTCTTCTCATCAACAAAACCCTTGAAGAACCATTCGTGCCTTTCGGCGAGTCACTCCTTTGCGACCGGGCATTCGCCATTCAAATCCCGCACGGCGATGACGTCGACGGCATCAACCCGTTTACGACATCGCAGGCGCTCAGCAGCGGATGGGGTTGGAACATTCAGCTCAACGATCGGGCCGGAAACGGGTATGTCTATTCGAGCGCGTTCATATCCGACGACGAGGCGGAACGCGAGTTCCGCCAGTTTCTTGGGCCGCATTCCGATGGTCGCGACGGCCGGGTCTTGAAAATGCGCGTCGGTCGGAACCGGAATTCCTGGGTCGGCAACTGTATCGCAGTTGGACTCGCCAGCGGTTTCGTCGAGCCATTGGAATCGACGGGGATATACTTGATCGAACGGTCCCTCGAGCTAATCAGCGAACACCTTCCTGAGGGCCGCAAGGACGAAAGGTCGGCCAACGCGTTCAATGCCAAGCTCAACGATGAATTTGCCGATGTCATCGATTTTATCGTGTCTCACTATTGTCTTACGGAACGGGAAGACACCGCGTTCTGGCAAGCCAACAAGCATGATCTGAAGATACCCACTTCCCTGCAGGAGCGTCTCGATATCTGGAGACGGGGGTTCCCCAAGGAGGACGACCCGAGTTTCAACCGGTCGCTCTTTAAGTGTGCCAGTTGGACATACGTCCTTTCCGGCATGGGAATCATTCCGGAAGATGATCCTGTATTACCCGATGGGTTGGACGCGGCGCGGATCGCGCGTTTGATTGAGAATAGGGCAAAGGGCCGAACCCGGATGTTGCCCTTTATGATGGACCACAAGACCTATCTCGAAATCCTCCACGACGAACCCGAGGCGTTCGAGTCCTTCCTGGATGGATAATTAGGCGTGGTCGAATTCGCGTGACGCGAGCGCATGCTCGAGACCGATTCGTATCCACGTTCACTCCAATTCATACTCATTTTCTAATCAGACTTTCCACTTATCCAGGTCTGGCTTAAACTAATTTTTGTCGGCTTTTCAAAACGATCAAACCATAACAATGGGGAGGTGAGTCGTCTCGGTAGAAATACGTTCCCCCCAGTAACTCATGCGGCTCTCGCCCGTGGGTACGAGTCGCTGATAAACACCACCGAAAGGCACGCGGTCCAATCGTGCCAGACAATCTTGGAGACTCAGTGAGGTGTGACTATGGAATTTTTGAAAGGTTAATGGAGCCCCCGTCGACATCAAAACAGCGCTGCAATGGCAACTCGTCACCGGCAACACCGACTTCACCGATGCCACGATCACCAACGCCGCAGTCGTCAGTCACGCAGCCGAAAACGGTATGTCGGCATCGTCTGATGAGATACAAAAGTTCTTTGAGGAGATGCGCTACGATCTCCAGCTGGAGACGAAAGACGATTTCGACGCCTGGATTAACGAAAACAATTTGGACCTCGCCACCGTCCAGAACATCTGCGAAATCGGTGTGCTGCGCAACAAGATCCGCGACTCCATACCCGACGAAGACATTGCCGAGTATTTCAATAACAACAAGGAAGGCATGGATGTTGCCGAGCTCTACAGCATAACGGTCGAATCCGAGGACTTGGCGAGCGAACTGATGGCCCAGATCGAGGAGGGCGAGGACAGTTTCCTCAACCTCGCACTCGAGCACTCGACCGACCAGGACATCTACCGTCAAGGTGGGTTCAATGGGGAGGTCACGCGCGAGACAGTTCGTGCCGATGTCGAAGCGGCCGTGTTTTCGGCCTCGGCCGGGGACCTGATCGGCCCGATCAAAGATGAGGACGGCTATTCGATCTACATGGTCCGAAACGCCGTTTCACCGGAATCGGAGGACGTGAAGGACTCGATCCGCGACCAGGTCTTCGAGAACTTGATCGAGGAAATCTCGGCGCGCGTTGACGTCGAACAGGCGATCCTCGGGATCAAGGACGATCCGGTCGACGAATCGGCTGCCGACGAAGAAGACGAAGAGGATTGACGATCGGGACAGGGGTGGCGGTGTTAACCGCCACCCCACCTTCCCGCTCGTTTCTCTTTCGAATAAACGTTCGGTATGAGCGCTATTGAGGTTCGCCAAGCGCTGTCGGAGCACGCGCTTTTTGCGACACTGCCTGCTGATCTGCTTGACCGCGTCGCCGACGAGGTCTCGATAAACTCGTATAAGCTCGGCGAAGTCATCCTCAAGATGGGTGAGCCGGGTGACGGGTTTTACCTGATTCAATCTGGCAAGGTCCGGGTGGTCGATGACAGCGGCGAGGGGATACTGTTGATAAACCCCTGTTGATCGGTTTCTGAGATCGTGATTCCGTTTCCCGAGTGATTCGGTGGAGGGCGGAACGATGATGGGGCGGTTGT
>Ga0049103_1000162_pt1 | contig 12276 bp, 9 predicted proteins | sample WorMettrBAHAMAS1_FD_55018 | JGI IMG/M metagenome (GOLD analysis project Ga0049103, IMG submission 55018) | Marine gutless worms symbiont microbial communities from Max Planck institute for Marine Microbiology, Germany - Inanidrilus... | ecosystem: Host-associated > Annelida > Digestive system >...
CCAGCGCCTACGTCGACCGCCGCGAAAACGTCAGCAAGGGGCCGCCGGACTCGTTTGTCGTCAATTTGCGGGACGGCCGCACGCTGCTTTTGCGCGACCGCAAGACGGCGAGCGACGGCGTCGTCAGCATTCAGACCGATATCAGCGACCAGGTCGACGCTCAGCAGGCGATCCTGGTCGCCAAGGAACAGGCGGAAATGGCCAATCGCGCCAAATCGGAATTCCTGGCCAACATGAGCCACGAGCTCCGCACGCCGCTCAATTCCATCATCGGCTTTTCCGAAATGCTGGTGAAACGGACCTTTGGTGCACTGGGCAACCCGAAATACGAGGAATACGCCGGCCTGATCTTTCAATCGGGCTCGCATCTGCTGGAGATCATCAGCGACATTCTCGATATTTCTAAGATCGAAGCGGGCGAGGCGACCCTCGAGGACTGCCACATCGATGTCGGCAAGGCGGTGGCGAGTTGCGTCACCATGATCGAACCGAGGGCGCGCACGGCGGGTCTCGACGTGCGGTTCTCGGCACCGCAAGGGTTTCCGACGCTGCGTGCCGACGAGCGCCACTTCAAACAGATCGTGCTCAACCTGCTGTCCAATGCGGTGAAATTCACCGAACCCGGTGGCGACGTGTCCATTGAAATCGACCTCGAGGCGCAAGACGGAATCGTCATCCGGGTCGTCGACGCCGGGGTCGGCATCGCCGCCGAGGACATGCACCGGGTCATGGCTCCGTTCGGCCAGGTCGCGGCAAGCAGCGTGCGTGATCATGCCGGGACCGGCCTCGGCCTCCCCATCTGCAAATCCTTGACCGAACTTCACGGCGGAACCCTGTCGCTAACCAGCGAGGTCGGTGTCGGCACGGCGGCGACGGTTCGGTTTCCGCCGGAACGGACCGTCGCCGCTGCATGACGGCGGCGGCCCGGGCGCCCGGTTATTTGACCGTCACGGTGATCTTGCGCGAAATCAGCGGCGGCGTGTGCGGGATATGGTTGTGATCCCCCAGCAGAAGCTGCAGCGTGTGCTGCCCCGGCGCCAGATTGATCTCCGCCTCCGTTTGTCCGCCACCGAAATGACGGTGGTTGTCATCACTCGGAATCGGTTCTGCGAGGTTGGGGACGGGCGTATCGATCAACAGGTGATGATGCCCGGTGCCCGCCTTTTCGACGCCGGCCGGTGCGACTCCGGCACCCTTGAGGCCAAATCGGACAGTGAAGGGTGCGGTAACGACCGCACCGTCGGTCGGTGCTACGATGTAAAGCTCGGCCCCCTGGGGTGCGGCGGTTCCGGCCAAGGCCGCTGTAGCCATCGGTAAGGTGGCCACGACCGCGGCGATGATGGTCTTTTTCATCAAGATTCTCCTCCCTCGGCAGCGCTCCCATTGGTGCTGCCATCGAATCCCATATGGTTGCTCAACCATGAATTGCCAATTCTCTTTCCGACACGGGCCCCCGATCGATGTACCGTCGGTCGGTTACAACGGCCGAGATCCCGCTCCGGAGGCGGCGTCGGGAACGCCTGTTATCGGCGCTGTCGGCCGGTCGCACGCGGCCGCACCGCCGCTGATGGGGGCCGGGGAGCTGACGCAAATTGAAACACTTCCGCAATACACCGAAGCATTCCACCTCCGCGATTGCGTCTACACTAAGTAGTCCTTTAGTGGGAGGAGAACAGTGGATGGGCAAGGCCGCATAAGGTCTTCGGCCGTACGATCGGCGAACACCGGACAGGATCAAGAACCCGCCCATGAAGGGTGTCCGAAGCTGCTCGGGCTCCTGCACAAGGTCTGCGTGACAGCCAACGAGGCCCACGGCGTCGATGAGGCGATGCAGCGTTGCATCGACGATATCTGCGCTTTCACCGGCTGGCCGGTCGGGCACGTCTATACCGTATCGCCCGGCACCAAAGGTCTCTTGAAGCCGCGGGCGATCTGGCATCTAAGTGATCCAATCGGCTTCGCCCTGTTCCGCCAAATCACGGAACAGACCGATTTCTCGACCGGCGTTGACCTGCCCGGTCGGGTCCTGGAAAGCGGCGAGCCGGCGTGGATCCGCGATGTGACCGACGACCCCAATTTCCCGCGGGCCAAGCAGGCCGGTGATGTCGGGCTCAAGAGCGGCTTTGCTTTGCCGGTTCAGGTCGGCAGCGCCGTCGTCACCGTGCTGGAGTTCTTTTCGACCCGCATCGACGAACCCGAAGAGCCGCTCATGGAGACCCTTGCCCATATCGGCAGGCAGATCGGCCACGTCGTCGAACGGGAGCAAACTCTTTCGGCTCTCAAGAAGAGCGAACGCTCGCTCCGCGAAATCCTCGATAGCGTCGGCGAGGGCATCATTCGCATCGACGAAAACGGGGCGATCACGAACTTCAACGCATCGGCCGAGCGTATGTTCGGCTACCGCCTTTCGGAGGTGATCGGCGAGGACGTCTCGATCCTGATACCGGAGGACGACCGGGCCAACCACAAGGATTACGTCAAGAAATCCAACATCCATGCGCCCAGGATCATCGACAAGGCCCGCGAACTGTCCGGGCGCCGCAAAGACGGATCGACATTCCCGATGACCCTTACGGTCTATCCTTTCGCCGCCGATTATCACCGCGGCTTCGTCGGTGTCATGCGGGACATCACGCGACGGCGTCAGGCCGAAGAACGATCTCGCCGTCTTCAGGCGACCATCGAAATGATGCCCGGTATCGTCGCCCTTTACGATGCCGCCGACCGTCTCGTCATCTGTAACGAGGGGTATCGGGAGCTCAATGCCGCCGTCATCGAGACGGTCGAACCCGGCGTCTCCTTTGAGGACCACCTGCGGGCGACCATTGGCAAGGGACTGGTTCCAGAGGCCATCGGCCGCGAAGAGGAATGGTTGGCTGAACGCCTGGAACGGCGGTCCGGGGAAGGCACCGCTTTCGAACACGAGCGCCAGGACGGCCGGTGGTTGCTGATCACCGAAAAACGGCTCGAAGACGGCTCCATGATCCTGTTCTCCGTCGACATCTCGGAGCTGAGACGGGCGGAAGAGGACCGCCAGGAGGCCCTGATCAAGGCGGAACGGGCGAGTCAGGCCAAGTCCGAGTTCTTGGCCACCATGAGCCACGAATTGCGCACGCCCTTGAACGCGATCCTCGGATTCTCGGAAATCCTCCGCAACCAATACTTCGGACCTCTCGGTGAAAAGCGCTATCGGGAATATGCCGAAGACATTCATGCCTCCGGCGATGACCTTCTGGCGCTGATCAACGACGTTCTCGACATCTCCGCCATCGAGGCCGGCAAGCGTCCGCTGATCAAGGAGCTGTTCGACCTTCGTGACCTGGTCGCCGATTGCACGCATACGGCGGAAAACGCCGCCGGTGACGGCGGTCTCGTTTTCGATGTTCTGATCGCCGATGGCCTGCCGCATCTCTACGCGGACCGCCGCGCCGTCAAACAGGTTCTGCTCAATCTGCTGTCGAACGCCTTGAAATTCACGCCGGCCAACGGCTCCGTGTCGATCGCCGTCGAGGCGGCGGCGTCGGAGGTCAACATCACCGTCGCCGATACCGGCATCGGCATAACAGCGGAAGACCTGCCCGGCCTCACGGATCCCTTCACCCGGGTGGTCACCGACCCGGGGATCGCCCAGGAGGGCGCCGGTCTCGGCCTCACGATCGTCAAGTCGTTGGTCGATCTGCACGGCGGGACCGTCAGTATCGAAAGTGAGGTCGGTAGCGGAACGAAGGTTTCCGTAACGTTCCCGAACGCGGCGCCTCCGTGTCAGCCGACCGTCGAAAACGCGGTCGGTTCCGAAAAACGACCAAAAACGCTAAACTGACCCGCACCATGGATCGCCGCCGGTTTCTGACGGGCGTTTCGGCGCTCGGGCTCGGCGGCTGGCTCGCTCAGCCGCGCACCGGCGCCGCTTCCGATGGCGACGACCGACGGCTCGACGCGGTTATCGTCGGCGGTGGTGCCAGCGGCCTCGCTGCGGCTTGGTTGCTCAAGGATTACCGCATACGCGTCCTCGAGGCCGAGTCGGTGGCCGGCGGGCGCACCATCGGCGGTCAGTGGCGGAGATTTCATTACGCCAAGGGAACGGAATATATCGGCGAGCCGGAAGGCGCGCTGGCGGCATGGATCGACGATCTCGGTCTGAAGGCGCTGGCGATCCCGCCGCCGACCGGCGGCGTCGCCATGAATGGCCGCCTGTGGACGGGCCGCGATATCCTCGGTTTTCTACCCGGCGCCGCCCGCGACGACTATGAACGAGCCGCCGAACGCCTCGAGGCCTTGTACGAGGGCGGCATCGGCGCCGCCGCCGACCGCGGCCTGGGACCCGGCGTCGTCGAGACCGGCGCCCGTGTCGAGCGCATCGAAAGGGCGGCCGACAAGGAACACCCGCTCCGCATCCACTACGTGAAAGCCGGCCGGCGCAACAGCCTTGCGGCCCGCGCCTGCGTACTGACGGCACCGGCACCGATCGCGGCCGCGGTTGGGGAACCGGTGTTGAGCGGTTCGGCACGGCGGACCCTGGCCTCCGTGCCTTATGCGCCCTACGTCACCGTCAATCTGATGCTCGAGCGCCGCGTGCTCCACGAGACCTGGAGCGTCGCCGCCATTGGCGAGATCTTCGTCACCCTCTATGACGCCCTGCGCACCCAGGTGGCGGCCGATTACCGGGGGCCGGCGGTGCTCGGCGTCTACGTGGCGCCCGAGCACGCGGCCGACCGCTCGCTGATGGCGCTTTCCGACCGGGCCCTCGTCCAGCGTATCGTCGACGGTTTGGAGCGTTACGTGCCGGGTATCACCGGGCTCGTCATCGATGCCGATATCCAGCGGTTCGATTACGCCTTTCCCGTGTTCGACACCGGCCACACGAAGCGCCTGCTGGCCCTCGCCACCGACGACAGTGTCGCCGGCCCGCTGGTTCTGGCCGGCGACTACATGGTCTATCCGACCTTCGACGGCGCCGTCGAAAGCGCGGTCAACGCGGTCGATCGCCTGGAGGAATATTTCGGTTGACCGCTGGTGGCGAAACCGGCGTCAGGTCGGGAACGCCATGGCATGGTCGAGGGAGCGCAGGCGGCGGATCACGGTCAGCAGCAAGGACAGATAGAACCGCTCGCGGAACGTCGGGTCGCGCTCGCCCATACCGGCGATGAGGTCGCGGTCGATGGAGCGGGTCTGCACCGTGCCCGAGGCGATCAGGGTGGCGCTGGCGCCGATGTGGTCGATGAACGACATCTCGCCGACGGTGTCGCCGGCGGACAGCGGATCGGACAGCTCCTTCTCCGTCCGCCCGCCCTGCAGGCGGACGCCCCGGACCTTGCCGTCGAGGATGACCAGGATAATGCCGGAATCCTCGTTCTCGCGGATCAGGATATCACCGTCGTCGAAGGCGACCTTGCGGCTGTTCTCGAGAAGATAGGCGATCTCGTCCTCGTTCAATTCCTGAAAGGCCCGTTGGAAAGCTACCCGAGACATCGTTTCGTCCCTATTCCGTGTCGTCAGTTTCGTCGGCGAAATCGTCGGCGAAGGCGAAGGGGTCGGGGTTCGGCTTGCCAAAATACCAGCCCTGGCCGAAGTCGATGCCGCAGTAGAAAACCTGGTTGGCGATGTTCTTGTCCTCGACCATTTCGGCCACCGTCTCGACACCGGAAGACGCGCACATCTTGGCCATGGTGGTCAGCAGGTCGCCGCCACGCTTGGAGGCGCAGGCGCGGCGGATCACCGGCCCGTCGAACTTGACGACGTCGACCTCGAGCGCGTTCAGGTAATCGAAACTGGCGGCCCCGGCACCGAAGTCGTCGAGGGCGAACCCGTAGCCCATGTGGCGGAAGTCCTGGATGATGTTGTTGGTCTTCTCGAGCTGGCCGATGCCCGCCGATTCGGTCAGCTCGAACAACAGCCGACCCTTGAGCGACGGTTTGGCCTTGAGGCTCTTCAGCAGGCGGTCGACGAAAGCATCGCTGGACAGGGACAGACCGGACAGGTTGATGGCGACGGCTGGCATCGGGCCCTTTTTCGCGAATTCGTCCAAGAGCGCCGCGGTCTTGTCGAAGACGGCGCGATCGAATTCGGCGATCAGGTTGAGGTTCTCGGCAAGGGTGATGATCTGGAAGGTCGATTTGGCGCGCTCCGTATCGCGGAAGCGGCTGAGCACCTCGAAATGATGGACACGGCCGACGCGCAGGTCGCAGATCGGCATGTAGACGAGATCGAAATCGCCGCTTTCCGTGACCGATTTGATGTAGCGCACGGTTTCGACGGTGCCGTTCATCAGCTCGTCGAGGGAGTCGGAGAGCCGGCGAGTCGTGACCCGCCCTTCGCCGGAGCAGAACTGGTCCATGGTATAAACCAGCGCCTTGGCCACCTGTTCCTCGGTCATGCCGGCGTCGTCGGCTTCCAGGGTCAGCGAACGGGCCCCGACTTTCGCGCCTTCCGGCAGGTGGCTGAGGGCCTGTTCCTCGACCTCGATGTTGACGGTCTCGGGATCGACGGCCTCGTCGTGGGCGTAGCCGAAGCTCTCTTCGTCGAGTTGGCCGGCCGTGTTGCCGCCGATGGAGTGCGCCTTCAACACTTCGCCTACGGCGGTCATCAGGCCGAGCCGTTCGTTGGCGTCGAGCGCCTTCGCCGCTTGTTCCAGGTTTTCGATATGGACCATGGTGACCCTGGCCGCGTGCCCGGCATCGGCGTGCGACCGGAGCCGCGCCGCCGCCTCCTGGCCGAAGCTGGGGCCGGCCAGCAGTCCCGCCTCGGTGACGGCGATCGGTTCTCGTTCGGCCACCTGGACCGGACTCGCCGGACCGACCTTGAGGGCCAGGAAATAGTGGTCGCCGAAATCGGATACGCGGTATCCGGCGAGCGTGCTGACGACGCCGACGCCGTTGGGTCCCTTGATCTTCAAAATGGCGTCGTCAATACGACCGGCGCCGTCGCCGCCGCTTCCACTGCCGCCTTTGGCGCCGGAGCTCAGCATTTCCTTGACCTTGGGCCGGAACTTGTCGTCGATAAGGGCCAGGAACGAGGTGCCGGGCAGTTCGTCGGGCGCCATGCTGAACAACAAGTCGGTAGCCCCGGCGCCGTAAACGATGGTCAGCTCGCGGTCGAGCTCGAACAGCAGGTCGGCCCGGCAGAAAGCCAGCTTGATGAAACGGTCGCGCTCGGCCTTGACCCGTTCCGGGTCCTGGGCGCTGCTTCCGGTTCCCGTCTTTGCCATGGGTTCGGGCACGTCCCTTTCCTCCCGATCGGTCGGGCCTTGCCGTCAGCCTCCGCCGACGTTCGATCGACGGCCGGCCGCAAGGCAGTCTAGCGCGGCGCCGGGGTGCGAGGCCGGAGTGTCGAAACGCCGAATGCCTTCCAGGACGGACGGCAAATCGCCATAATGAAAACGCCGCCGTCGAGCCGGGCGGCACGCCGGACAGGGGGAGCATGGGCGAAAAATCGGAAAGCGGGTTGGCGATTGCCGATCGAGGCGGCGATTTCGGCGCCGAGATCACCGACGTCGACCTCACTGAACCGCTGGTGCAGGGCCTGTTCGAGGACATCCAAGAGGTGTTGGATACCTATTGTGTCGCCGTGTTCCGGGAACAATTCCTTGATGATGCGGCCCTAGTCGCCTTCGCCGAGCGCTTCGGGCCGTTGGAGGTACCGTTGGCCCGTGACCAGTACGGCGGCGTCGACAGCAAGGTCACGCGCCTTTCCAATGTCGGCGATGACGGCGCCGTGATGGACCCCGAAGGCGAACACGCGACCTATATGAAGGGCAATTTGCTTTGGCACACGGACAGCTCCTTCAAGCCGGTGCCTTGCACCTATTCCATCCAAAGGCGCGCTTGAGGGCCTGCAGTGCGAACATTCCATCATCTATTCCCGCTCGTTGATCTCCGGCGACATCTTCACTGACGCGGAGAAGAGAGCTTTCGAGCCGCCGCACCATCCGCTGGTGCGCACCCACCCCCGAACCGGGCGCAAGGTCTACTACGTCGGCAGCCATTGTTCCCATGTCGTCGGCTGGCCGGTCGAAAGGGGCCGGGCCTTGATCCGCGAGCTGACCGGGTTTTGCATCCGTCCGCAGCATGTTTATTCGCATTCATGGCGGGCCGGCGACGTCGTCGTCTGGGACAACCGCTCCGTCCTGCACCGCGGCCGCACCTACGACCCGGCCCAGCGCCGGGTCATGCACCGAGCGACCGTCGCCGGGGCGACCGCCTGACCGGGCCGATGAGGCGTCCGGTGGCGCTCCGGGAACAGGCCGGTCAACCGCTTGTCGGGCGCCCGGGCGCCAGCGAAAGGCGGAACGTGGAGCCGCGACCGACGTCGCTTTCGACAGTCAGTTCGCTGCCGTTGCGGTCGATCAGCTCCTGGCACAGATAGAGACCGAGACCGGTGCCAGCCTCACCGTCGGTTCCCCGTCTCACCGACTGGATCCCGAGCGTGAACAGGTCCTTCAACCGGTCGCTCGAAATACCGATCCCCGTGTCCCTGACGACAAGCTCGACGGTCTTGTTCGCATGCCGGGTCTCAAGGACGATGCTGCCGCCGGCCGGCGTAAACTTGATGGCATTGCTGATGAGGTTGCGTAGGACCGTATCGATCATGCGCGAGTCCGCGTGCACTGTCAGGTCGTGTCGTCCTTCGGTGCGGAGCTCGACCTTCTTGGATGCCGCAAGGGGCGCGAACCGGCTGAGGTTCGACTGGACCAGGTCCTCGATGTCAAAGGTCACCGGCGCGTAATCCAAATGACCCAACAGCAGGCGCGACCACTCCAGGAGATCCTCGAGCAGCTTGTGGCCGCCGTCGGCGGCGCGGTGTACCAGCGACGCATACTCGATCACCTGGTTCGGCTCCAATTCGGCGGCGCCTCGCGCCAGGAGCTCCGAAAATCCAAGCAGTGCCGTAAACGGAGATGGAGCGCGCAGGTCATGGGCGATGATGCCGAAGAATTTGTCCTTTTGTTGGTTGATACGGTTCAGTTCGTCATTGAGCCCGGCAAGCTCCGCATTGGCCAACTCCAGAGCCTGCTGGGTCCGTTTCAGCTCCGTTACGTCCGTATGAGCCCCGAGCATCCGTCTCGGCGTTCCGTCCTCGTCGCGGATGATCAATCCGCGGCAGCGAACCCAAACCGTGGAACCATCCCGGTGCCGGTAACGGACGATCTGGTCGTAGGGATGGTCGGGGTCAGCCTTGTGTTTCTCGAAGTTGTCGATGGCGACCTTCAGGTCCTCGGGATGGATGTTGTTTTGCCACCAATCGGGCGAATCGATCACCTCGTGATCGGCATATCCGAAGAACGCCTTGAACCGCGGACTCATCCATTCGTTTTCCGGTGCTTGTAAGTCCCAATACCAGATTCCGTCTAGAGAGCCCTTTTCAAGGAAGGTAAAGATCGTCGGGTCTTCGCGCACCAGACGGTAGAGTTCACCCTTGAGGTAGTGCTCATGAATGCCAGCGGACGGGGCGCCGGGCCGCTGCGGCGAAACCGTGATCGCGCCGGTCTCGCCCATGCGGAGCGCCGACGCAGGTTCACGATCCTTACCCATCATGGAATCAGGGGGCATTCGATCTCCCCCAGATATCGGCCCCCCGAATTCTCGAGCGATCGAATGGAAGACCGGGGCCGCGAGATTGAAATGATCGATGTCTTCTCTCGGAACGGCGGCGGTGACGGCCTCTTCCGTGACGCCGAGGATCCGAGCGTTGGCGTCGTCGATGACGCGACCGATGGTCTGCATCGCCGCATCCGCCGTCTGGCGCACCGCCGCGATCGCCCTGTCCGTGGCGTCGTTCAGCCGGGCGGCGGCATCGCAGGCCGCTCGGGCGACTTTTTCCGTTGCCTCGGCGAGTGCCTTGATGGCCTCGGCGGTGATCGATTTCAACGCGTCCTCGACCGTCGGCGCAGTTTCCCATGCGCCCTCCGCCGCCCGCGTGCGTTCCTCCGTTTCGGCGAGCTTCAGCATCGCGTCTTCGGCAAGCTCGGCCAAACCGCGAACCGCTTCGTCGCGGACCTGGCGGACGTCGTGAGATGTGGCTTCCATTTCCCGGATGATGGAAGCGGCCGCCGCTTCGGCTTTTTCCTGGAGTTCGGCCGACAGTTTGGATGCGTTTTCGAGGATCCTTCCGGCGGCCCGGGCTGCGCTTTTCTCGTCTGTACCGGGCCTGATGTTGCGCAATAGCCGTCCCGCTGTAGTCGTCGTTTCATTGCGGATGTTGTCGATGCAGGCGGCGGTCTGGTCTTTGATGCGCACGCCGGCGCCGAGCGCCTGGGCGTTGACGGTGGCGAGTATGGCCTCCGATCGCCGCCCGATTTCGCCGATGGCGGCCTCCACATCGGCGGCCAGCCGTTCCGCCGCACCGCGTAATTGTGGTTGCTTCTGGCGGTCGACGAAATCGTGAAACGTTTCCAGTGACCGTCCCGTATCCGGACTTCCCAGTGATGGGCTAAGACAATTCATACCGTTTTCCAGTATTCCGAAGTGTTAATCACACCCGCCGTCGAGCGCGGGGAGAAGCGCAGTTGTCGAACCTTGGCTCCAGCTGCGGCGCGCTCCGTCTGCGCGGGTCACCGCATGTATCCGATCATTGAAAACAGTGTACCAGCGCCCGGCACCGCCATCTGCTGACCGGACGTATACCTTGGGCGGTTCATAGGTATAGGGTGCCGGCGGACCTGGCCGGGGCCGCCGATTTTCGCTGACGGGCCGGCCGATTTGGCCTTAAATTGCCTCATCCAATCGGCAACCGTGGGGTCCTCATCGCCGGGACGCGAAGGCGCACCGGCAGCGGGAGGGGGTCATGGATGAAAAGAGTGAACACGTTAAAACCGAAACCATAAAGGCCGACGACAAGGCCAACGACGAAAAGCTCGAGCACGAAATCCGCGAGCGCGCTTATGCGCTGTGGGAAATCACCGGCAAGCTGATTGGCAACGAGCTGGAACACTGGTTGAGGGCCGAACAGGAAATCCGCGAAGCTTGGACCCGGGCGGCAACCGGCCGTCCGCTGATTAAGGGCGTGCCGCCGCAGAAGACGGACGCCAATCCGCCGGCGACCAAGAAGACGGCGGCCAGCCGCCACCCACGCAAGGTCAAGGCCAAAGCCCAGACCGACGGGACGAGCCCGAAACCGCGCCGTCGGGCGCCGCGCCGGCCGGCCGAATAACTCTCCACCCGAACCCAGCGCCCGAAACGACCAAGGCCGCTCGCCCGACCCCGCGATAAGGCACGACCGGCCGGGGCGGATCAAAGGGGGTTTACAAATGTATGCGCGGGTTTGAATTTAATTACGCGATTGCCCCGGTGCAGATATCCGGCTGAGACCCGTCAGGTGAAGGGAGTTCGTGCCATGCAAGCGGACCAAGGCCAGCAGCAAGCGGTTCCACCGGTTCCGCAAATTCGCCTGAACGTCGGCACCGCCACCGTCGATGACGTCAGGTCTGCTCTCAACGCGGGATTGCGCGACATAACGAAACGCCCGACGCTCAGCCTTTTTTTCGGCCTTGCCTATGCGCTCATCGGCGCGGTCCTGTTGTCCGGCCTCCTGGTCTTCGACCAGGTCTGGATCGTCATCGCCGCCGCCGTCGGCTTTCCCCTCGTCGCTCCCTTCCTGGCCGCCGGCCTTTACGAAATGTCCCGCCGCCTCAAGGCCGCGGAGCCCTTCAGCGCATCCGACATCTTCCTCGTCGTCTTCAACCAGCAGCGCCGCCAATTCGGCTGGATGGCCCTGATCGTTTTGTTTGCCTTCTGGCTGTGGGCCTACCAAGTGCGCCTGATGCTGGCGCTTTTCCTGCAGAACAAGCCTATTCAGACCTTCGAAAGCGCAGCGTCGGTCCTGTTCACCACGGTCGAGGGTGCCACCTTCCTCATGGTCGGCTCCTGCGTCGGCGCCGTTCTGGCAACGCTCCCGTTCTCGCTCACCGTGATCGCCATGCCGCTACTCCTGGACAAGGACATTGATTTCGTGACGGCGATGATCACCAGTGTCCAGACGGTCAAGAAAAGCCCCGTCGTCATGCTCGGCTGGGGCGCCGTGGTCGGCGCTTTGACCCTCGTTGCGGTGGCGCCGATGCTGCTCGGCGTGATCGTCATCTTCCCCATCCTCGGCCACGCGTCGTGGCATCTTTACGAGAGGCTGGTTTCCGAGGGGTAGGGAGGGCGACGTTTCGGGCCGGAGGAAAGAACAGCTGCTTTCCGCCGATATCGTTGATAAACTCGTCCGAAAGAGTGTTTTGGGCGTCCGCTTCTATTAAGAGCGGACGTTTATTCGCCGCCACTGGCAGATGCTGCGGCGGTT
>Ga0049103_1000170_pt1 | contig 11908 bp, 7 predicted proteins | sample WorMettrBAHAMAS1_FD_55018 | JGI IMG/M metagenome (GOLD analysis project Ga0049103, IMG submission 55018) | Marine gutless worms symbiont microbial communities from Max Planck institute for Marine Microbiology, Germany - Inanidrilus... | ecosystem: Host-associated > Annelida > Digestive system >...
GCATCCCTCCACAAAAACCAGAAGATCCCCTCTTCAATCATACCCTATTCTAAAAAATCGTTAACTTCCCGGACAGACACTAAGGTCTCGCGCGTCATCGGTGCGAAAAACGCCCCCACGAACAGGTCTGCCCGCAACTCCGCCTGCTTGCGTGAAGCATCAGCCTTCGCCGCCTCCCAGACGGCGCGCTTTTTCTCGATGTCCGCAAGCGTTTCTTCGGGCATCTCGTCGAGGGCGGCTGTGGCGATCGCGATGGTCTTGAGGCTGTCGCGATCGAACAGGCTGCCCTGGACGCTGCTGCCTGAGGCCCGATTCCGCTTCTTGAGATCGCGACAGAGACGGCCTTTTCGTCCCCGGTTAGTTCCTTGTAGGCGTCGTCCGGGATCCCGTCAGCCATGATTGCGGGGTCGAGGACGCCCACCAAACTGTCGCCGCATTGGATGTGGGGGTCGAGGAATGTGAGCGGCTTGCCCGGCTCGACTGTTTCGATCCACAACGCGGTGCGGCAGAGCTCGACCGCGAGCGGATTGCGGTCGACGCCGTAGATGCAATGCTGGACCACCTCGCGCAGCGCATGCTGGCGTGCAGCCTCGTCGGGCGTGTCGGTGCCGGCCTCGATGCGCGCGATTTCCGCCGCCATTCGGCGTGCGGCCGCGAGCAGGAAGTGCCTCGAACCGCAGGTCGGGTCTACGATCTTCAGGCCCAGAAGCGCACGGCTGGGATCGCTTGGCGTGGACTTCACGGTCTCGCTCATTACGGGCTCGATCGCCGATTTGACCAACTCATTGACGAGCGCGGCCGGCGTGTAGTAGGAGTCAGTGAGCTTGCGTTCCGAGCCCTTCGTCTTCTCGCCGTTAGCTTCGCCCACGAAGCCGAACGCCCAAGGTGCGGCGTCGACGTCAATCACGGGATGGAGTTCGAGCAGGCTTTCGTACACGGAGCCGAGCTCGTCGGTCCCCATGTCGCGGTAGTTGACGCGCGCGAGGGCCGAGCCGGTGCGGAAGTAAGTGAGCGCACGAATCGCCTCGAGCAGCCGCTCATTGCTGATCAGCCCCGCTTCGAGATGCGTGCACTGCTCCGTCCCGAACAACCCGCCGAGCGCGGGCAGACTAAGCGCCGGCTCGCCGCGGGAGAGAATGTTGAACACAAGCTTGAGCCCTTGCCACAGATCGTGGTGCCGGTCGAAGTGGCGGCGCTTCAGCGCGCGATCGCGCAGGCGTGCGAGGCTATAGCCTTGCGCGTAGACCGCGCGCTGGTCGTCGGTGGCGTCGGGGGTGTGCAGGAGACTGCGCTCCTCGGCGGTGAACAGGAACAGGAGCCGATAGACCAAACGCAGGAGCTCCTGGAAGTAGTGATCGGCGCTCAGAGTCCCCTCCGAGAGCGCCGCGCGTAGGCCTTCGTTGTGTGGATGCTGCAGGAAACCGTTTCCGAGTTGGCGCAGAGCTTCGGTCACGCCTTCTCGCAGATGCTCGAGCGCCCGCTCACCGGTCTCGTGAGCTTCTGCGCGCCAGCGCTCCAGGATGGCGCTTGACGCTTTACCGTCGACGGGCTTCAAACGGGTCGCGTGACCGAGGAGCCAGAGAGCCGCGAAATCGGGATAGAGCTGCTCGGCGAAGATGAGATCGAGGTCGGCCTCGATATAGGCGGGTCGCGTGAGGCTGGGGTTGTCGCGAAGGAGTCTCAGCTTGGCGCCGTTGGCGACGATCCCCCAGAGTTACATCATCGCTCGCGTTCAGCAGCTCCTGCATGAGGCCGTGCGGGGCGCGACGTCTTCCGTCCTCGCCGAAGCGCGGATCGGCGCGGTCCAACTCGAACTCCCGCGTCGTCAGCAGGATCGGCACCGCGCCGCCGAAGGCCTGGTGGGTGATCGGGAACGTGCGGTCGCCAACGGCAACGGAACGGGCCCGCGCCAAGTCGCTGAAGCCCAGGACGTCCTTAAGGATCGCCACCAGCCAGTCGTCGATCCCCACCTTGATGGGGCTCAAGTCCGTGCGTTCGCGGCGCTCGGCATAGGCCGTGTAGAGATCGTTAGCGATCCGCCAATAGCGGGCGAGCTCGTCCTTGAGCGTGAGCGACTTGGTCAGGCCGTAATCCGCGCCTGTCTGGTGCTTCGTCTCAAGCGCTGCGACCGCCGCGAGAAACTCGGGCGGGAGGATACCGCCCTCGATGCGGATGGCGGTGAAGCTGGAGTTCTTACGATTGCGCGCCATGCTCACGTGCCTCACAGCTTCGCCATCGGCATGAGGACATAGACGCCGATCTTGTCGACCGGAAGCGCGGGGCTGACGCTGTAGCGGAGACCGCGGGCGTCGCTCGCTTCGCGGATGCGCCGATGATCGGCGAGCAGCGCCTCTGCCCGGCTTTGAGCGATCGCGTTGAACTGCGGCTCGAGCTCGGGCACGGCGTCGAGCGCCTGCGCGACGAGGCGGGTCTTCTGCCCGTCCTCCATGTTGCGGCCGGGCTCCAGGGGCAGGAAAGCGAGCGCGTCGGCCTCGTCGAGCACCTCGGGCGCCGCCGCACCGCGAACGGCGACGCCGAGGCATTCCTCGGCGAGCAGAGACTTGGCGGGCACGTAGCGGCCTTGCGCGTCGCGATGTTCGACGGCGATCTGGTGGCGCAGGCGCAGCAGATACACCGTGGTGCGGTTTTCGACGCCAGCGGTGAAAATGGCCCCGGCGCGCGCCCCCAGCTCTGGATCGCCGAGATCTAAGGCGGACTCGGCGATGTAATCGGCCAAACTGGCGACGAGCGGATGGGCGCGATGGATGTGCAAGACGCCGCTCGGCACCGGATGCGTGAAACCGATCTTCATGGTCCCTTTCAGTTCGATGCCCTCAAGGCGTTCCTGTAGCGCCTTAGGCAGATGGGCGAGCGGCAGGCGGTGATAGTCGCGTGCAGGTTCGAGCGGCGTTCCCAGCCGTTCGGCCGCATTCGAGACGAAGCGGAAGACGTCCGCCTCGCCACCGAGCACCGCCACCGCCTTGCGCCACTCCGGCAGCACTTCGTCCGGGCGCAGGCGCCTTTGGGCGAAGACGGTGCGGCTCATCTTGTCGCGCGCCGTTTCCCAGGCGGCGTCGACTTCGGCTTCGGTGTCACCAAAGTCGAGGGACAGCTGGCGAGTGGCTTCGGCGACTCTGCCCGACTGGAGCAATACCGCCCGCATGATGGCGTCGACGACTTTCGTGTTGTCGGCCGGCAACGGCACTGCGACGCCCAGCTCCTTGCGGATCTTCTCCGCCTTGCGGAGGATCACCTTCAGCACGGCGCCATCGACGGGGTTGTTCTCGCCATAGAGCATCAGGGCGCGGACCGTCTTCGAGTTCTGCCCGAAGCGGTCGACGCGCCCCTCCCGCTGCTCGTGACGGGTCGGGTTCCAGGTGAGGTCGTAGTGGACCGCGGCGTCGAAATAGCTCTGGAGGTTGACCCCCTCCGACAGGCAATCGATGGCGACGAGGACCGGGGTGACGCCGTTCTCCAAAGCGCCGAGTTCCTCGACCCTGTCCTCGCGCTGGTCCGAGGTCAGCTCGCCGGTGACGGCGATGACGTGTGCCTTGCTTTCGGGCAGTGCGGCCTTCAAGTGTTCGGCCACGTAATAAGCGGTGGCGATGTAGCGGCAGAACACCACTGGCTTGAAACTGTCGGCGAGGAGCGCTCGGACCTCCCGTATGAGCGTCGCGAGTTTCGGGTCGCTCTTCGCGCCACGGAGCGCATCGGCGCGTTCGATCAGCTGGCGGAGCGCCGCGGCATCCGCCGGTGACTCGACGGTGCCGGCAGGGACGGTCTCATCGAGCGTCAACGCGTCGTCGGCCGCTCCGTCCATGACCGTGTCGCTCGCCGCCTGGTCGAGCTCGGCGATCTGCTGGCTCTCTGGTTCGCCTTCCACCGCCTTGAGACGGGTGCGCAACGCCAACGCCGCGGCGGCCGGGCTCGACGAGACGCAGCGCAGAAGCGCCAGCGCCGCCCACCAGGACATGCGCTGCTGGAGGTTCGTCCCGCCCTCGGCGCGTTCGACCATGCCGCGGGCGTAGTCGAGTACGTCGTCGAAGAGGCGGCCCCAGTCGCCGGTCAGGCTGTAGGTCGCTTCGCGGCTCTCCCGCACAGGGAAGCCGGCGGTGTCCCGCCATTCAGCGATGTCGCCGCGGCGGCGCTGTACGAAGTAGTTGGCCAGCTCCTCCCGGAGCCGCCGACGCTGATCGCCCTCGGGCACATCGATGAGGCCAACAAACCGCGGGTGGATGAGACCGAGCAAGTTGTGGAATGCCGTGTCATCGCCGGAATGGGGCGTGGCGGTGAGGAAGAGCATGTGTCGGGCAGGGTTCGCCTCCGCGAGACCCTTGATCAGCTGGTAACGCTGGTGGCGCGTGTTGGTGTTGGCCTGAACGCACGTGTGCGCCTCGTCCACGATGACGAGCTCCGGGCACGCGCGCAGGAAGTCGGCCCGGCGCCGGTCCGACTTGATGTAGTCGAGCGAGATCACGGTGAAGGGATAGACCTCGAAGATCGACTCGTCGGGCCTCAACCCCGCTCTAAGCGAGTGGCGGTCCCGGTCCGCACGACTTCGGCCTCTATGTTGAATTTCGACGCGAGCTCCTGCTGCCATTGTTCGCACAGGTGGGGCGGACAGATTACGATGAAGCGTTCCACCTCGCCGCGGTCGAGCATCTCGCGGGCGATGAGACCCGCCTCGATGGTCTTGCCGATGCCGACGTCATCGGCAATGAGGAGCCTGAGCGTATCCAGCTGAGCGCCATCAGGAGCGGCACGAGCTGGTATGCGCGCGGCTCGACCGAGATATTGCCGAAGCTGCGGAACGGTCCGGCGCCGGCGCGAAGCTTCAGGCGCAGCGCGTCGCGCAAGAGAAGCGCTGCAGCCTGGGATCCCGGCTTGGTGGGGTCGGGCAGGTCGAAGCTCGCCGCGACCGGCGCGGTTCGGGTTCGAGCGGCAGATAGATCAGCGCCGCGTCGTCCTCGCTGCCGCCCAGCGGGCGCAGCTTCACGAGGTCGGCACGCGTTTCCGGCAGCACGACCCATTCACGGCCTCTCGCCTTGACGAGATCTCCCGGTTTGTAAGCGACGGCCGCGGTCATCGGCTCACCTCCCCCAGATTAATTGTCTCAAGATGCCGCGCGCGCTGAAGCGCCCCCGGAGCCCGATCCGAACACCCAGGCGTGCTGCGCCAAGATCCCGGGCCACGCGCTCTTGTCGGTCGTGAATCGGATGACGGTGAAGCCCGCGTCTTCGAGACGGGAAGTGATGGCCGCGTCCAGTGTCTTTTGGGCGTTGCCCTCGTGGTGAGGGCCGTCGATGTAGACGAGGGTTTGCTTATCCTCGTAGGCGAAATCGGGACACGTTTCGAAGGCTTCGAGATAGGGTTGGGCTCGATCGGGCAGGTGATGCCCGCCGTCCTTCACGAACCGCAGCCACTCCCTTTCCAAAGCGGAGACCGAGGCGTTCATCAGCTCGTCGAAGCGGTCGCCGGCGCTGCCGTGACTCTCGACCTCGCGCCGAGCCGCCCGGGTCAAACGGCAGAGGAGATCGAGGACTCTCTCGTTCCGCCGGTCGATCTCGCCGTGTTCGGGCTGGTTGTAATAGCTCAACAGGCAGCGGTAGCAGCCGGCCTCGCACCTCGAGTCCTCGTCCCTGAGGTCGCCGTGGTCCGTCCAACCGCCCGAGGCGGAGCCGTAGTGACAGATCTCCAGCGCCTTGCGCGCGACGCGCTGCAAGGCTTCGGCGTCGCTCGCCAGGCGCGTGAGGACGCCGGCGCCGCCTTCGGCGGCCTCGTAGAACAGGATGGCGCGCCTGTCGTCGGGTTCCGGCAGCGGCTCTGCGGCGAGCTCGGCCTCTTCGAGCTGGAACTCCTGCTCGATCCCGCGTTTGAGCGCGTACTGCAACGTGATCATGACGTCCCTGGGGAGTGCGCTCTGCGGGCTCAGGATGAGGACGTCGCGCGTGTCCTCGACGAAGGGCGTGATGCGCTCGACCGTCTTGCCCTCGCGCACCGTGTCGTCCTCGGCATCTGTCGGCGCCTGGGAGTCTTTGCTCCATTCGCCTGTGTTGACGTCGATGGTGAAGCCGTAGATCGACTTGTCCTGCCGACGTCGCCATCCGAGGTTGATCCGCCAGATCGTCGCCGCCGGACCATAGTGGAGCTCGAGGAGCGTCTCGCCGCCTTCCGCGAACGCCGCCGCCTCCGCCCGCGGCCTGCCGTTCTCGGCGGCGAAGCGCAGCGTAGTGATCATCTCGTAGCCCTGGCGCTGGCGCTCCTCCTCGTCCGAGGTGATCCGCATGGCGCGCCGGGTCGAGACCTGCTCGATCCGGTAGAGGTTCGAGATCCGGCGGCCGCCATCGAGCTTGTGGCCGCAATTCACGCAGCGTTCGAACTCGCGCTGTTCTCCGAAGTGTCCGTAACCGCAGGCCGGACATAGCCGAGCGCCCTGCAACGGCAGCTTGGCGGACGCGGTGACGCTGCCCTCGTCGCGGATCGTCAGGATTGCGCGCTTGACCCGGTAGGTGCTGCCCTCGTGGTAGATGATCGACTGCGGCCCGAACTCGCTGAGGCCCAGGAAGCGAGGCCGGCTCAGGAAGGCGTCGCGGACCACCTTCTCCTTGCGGCCCGGGATGAAGGCCATGAGCGGCAAGCGCGGGAAGTTGTAGCCCGGCAGGAACCCCTCGGCCGCGAGGTAGCGATAGGTGTAGAAGTCGGAGTTCATGGTGGCGCGGGCATCGAGCAGCAGGCTTTGCTGAGTGTAGGCCTCGTCGTAGCGCGCCTTGGCTTCGCGGCGATCCTGCTCGGTGGCGGCAGCGTTGTTGAGGATGTCGTTGGCGAGCTTCATCTGGCTCGCGGTAGCCCGGTAAAGCGAGCGCCAGCGCCGGAAGGCCTCGTCGAACCGGAGCGGCGCCCCGGCGACCACGTGGTCAAGCCAGGTCGGCGTGTGCCAACCTGCGCGCGCGGCGTCGAGGTCGGCCTTCAGCATGTCCAGGATCCGCTCGCCGCGGGACTTCGCCGCCGACCGTACGCCCGGCTTCACGACCTCGGCCGCGATGTCCTCGCGAAGCGGCAGGTTGTCCGTCTTCTCCAGGTCGAGCACGTCGCGGACCGAAGAGCCGAGTTCCTTTCCGGTCTCGGCCAGCCACACGGCCTGAAGGTGGCTCTTGACCAGGTCCTCGTTGGCGAGGTCGACCGTCGGGGGGTTGACCACGCCTGCGACCATCCGCGTCGGGTCGGCGAAGAAGTACTGATCGTGCGGCGACTTGGCGGCGCAGTAGGTGACCACCAAGGCAGGCTGGCCGCTCCGGCCCGCCCGGCCGCTGCGCTGGGCATAGTTGGCCGGCGTCGGCGGCACGTTGCGCATATAGACGGTGTTGAGGGTCGCGATGTCGACGCCGAGCTCCATGGTCGGCGAGCAGAAGAGGATCGGCAGGCCGGAGGGCTCGACCGCGCCGGCCACGACGCGCTGGGGTCCCAGGCCCTTCCTGAACCGCGCTTCGCGCTCGACCCGGATGTCGGTGTCGACCTGCGCCGTGTGCTCGCGCGCCTCGAGCTGATGCAGAAATCGGTCGCTGTCCTGCAGCAGCCCGGCGATGTTGTCGTACAGCGTGCGGAAGAAGATGTTGGTCGAACTCGCTCGCTCCTCATCGAAGCCGTCAGCGAGACGCCATGCGAGCACCGTGCTGTCTATCCGGTAGCCGAGGCGGCCCTGATCGAGCTCCGTCGGCTCCACATATCCGTAGGTCGTCAGGACCCGGAGTATGTTGTCGATGACGGCATTGTAAGTCGCCTCGTCGAACTTCTTGGGGAAGTTCGGATTGCCGGCCCAGCTGGCCTGAGCGCGCAGCCGGCGGCCGAAGACCGAGCGGTAAGAGACGTGCAGGGTCCGCTCTTCGGGCCGGCCTGCTCGCCGCTGCTGCGGCCGCGGTACCATGTACGCGTGAGAGAAGAGGCGCTCGTCTTCGGACAGGCCCATGGCTCCTTCAGCTCGTTGAAGCTGCGGTTACGGATCTGCTCCTGGAAATTGGGGTCGAGGTAGATGGTCTTGACGCAGAGCGCCTTGCGCATGCGGTCGAGTAGGTCGTGGACGATCCCGTATCGCTGCTCTGGGGTCGCTGAACCCAGGAGCGGGTGACCTTTCTGCCATTCCGCGTCGTCCTCGCAACACTCCTCGAGCCCTTGATAGTCGATGGCGAGGAGCTTGACCTGCTCCAGGTTAGGATTGGTGATGCGCCAGCCGCGCTGGAGATCGAAATAGAGCCGGTAGCCGAGCACGTCGCGCAGCGATTTGAGCGTGTTCTGCGCTTTGATGCCCCTGGCCTCGGGATTGGCGGCGTAATCGGCGGGCTCGAGATGGAGGTGCTCCAGCACCCGCTGCGTCAGGATGTCATCGGTGAGTTTCTCCTCGGGCTGCCCCCGGATCGCCGCCAGCAGCGCGCCGCGCAGCAGCAGGATCTGGACGAAGTCATTGAAATGCCCGGCCTGGAGCGAGGCATCCTGGCGGTTGTCGGTGAAGCCGAGGATTTTCTTGGCCTGGTCGTCGAGGTCGGTTCCGATGAGGTACTTGAGAGCAGCGATTGTGAGCACAGTGGTCGCCGAGCTGCGCCCCTCGCTCGACAACCCGGAGAGCTTCGTCAGATCGCTGCGGACGCTGCCGTCATAGGCGATACCGCAGTGCAGGCAGAACCGGAACGAGCCGGGGATGAACCAGGCCGGCAGGCCATCGGCGGCGGCGTAACCGCTGGTGTCGACCTGAACGGGGAGCGGCCGGTAGCGTCGGTAGTTGGGCTTCAGGCGGGCGCCGCCATCGCTGAATTCCAGCCAATCCTCAGGGTAATGCGCTTCGAGGTCGGTCGGATCGAAGATGCCCTCGCTGTCGGGCATCAGATAGCCGTATTGAAGGTCCTCGTCCTCGTTCGAGCGTTCGGTTAGCTCTCGCGGACTGAAACCCTGCGGTTGTTTCCCGGCCATGGTCGCCCAGACCGGGTGGTATTCCTGTCCGCACTCCTGACAGAAACAGAGATTGAACAGGTTGCGTCCGCGGTCGCCAGGCTTGAACTGCTGGCCGTCGAGCGTGATGAACCGGCTGCCCTTGGCCTCCAGCGTCGTGTAGACGTTCCAGGCGCCGCTCACGAACTGGTGCAGACGAAAGGCGAAGAAGGGCCGACCCTTGTCGTCCCGCGTCTCATAGGCCTTGAGCAGGAAGGCGGCGAGATAGGCGCGACACGCTTCGTGTGCGACTCCGCTGTCTTCGGCCAGCATCGCCGCCGCCTCTTCTACGGTGCGCGGGCGCGAAATACGGATGAGCTTGCCGTCCCGCTCCTCGAGCCCGAGCCTCCGCTCGATCCAGGCGGCGACCGGGTGCGGTGCGAGGTCGGCGCCGCTGGACGCCGCCGGTACGCCCGCCGCGATCGCGGCGCTGAGCGCGCTCTGATCAATGGACGTGTTGTCGGCTGTCACCGGATGCAGCGTCTCGGTGATGATGTTAGCCGGCTTCACCTCCACGCCGAACAACCGGGTCGCCACCCGGGCCACGGCCCTGGCTCGGTTCTCTGCGTCGCCCTCGGAGGCCATGGTGGCCGACGTGCCAATGCAGAGGAGGTTCTCGTTGAAGCGCTCCCGGACGCGGCGCACCAGCATGGCAACGTCGGCGCCCTGTCGGCCGCGATAGGTGTGCAATTCATCCAGCACCAGGAACCGCAAGCCTGCCGCGTGGTTGCGGACCGCGACGTCGGTGGGGAGGAACCGCGTCATGATCAGTTCGAGCATGACGTAGTTCGTGAGCAGGATATCCGGCGGGTCCTTGGCGATTCGTTCCCGCTCCTCGCGGCTCTCCTGGCCCGTGTAGCGCGCAAACGTGACGGGCTCGTTGCCTTCCCCGTAACCCAGCTTTAAGAACTTCTCGAGCTCGTCGCGCTGGCTGTTGCAGAGCGCGTTCATCGGATACACGACGATCGCCGTGATGCCCTTACGCGGCTCGCCCGCGCGTTTGCGGCGCAGGACATCGTCAACGATGGGGATGAAGTAGCTAAGCGACTTGCCCGAGCCCGTTCCGGTCGTCAGCACATAGCTCTCGCCGCGCCGCGCCACGTTGAGGGCATCGCGCTGGTGGCGGTGCAGCACCATCGGCTTGCCGAAGGTGTCCTCCGGAGACTTGATCCGGAAGATCTTGGCGCACTTGGCATCGAGGAGATCGGCCTCGACCAGCTCATTGATGGTGCCGCCGGGCACGAAATTGGGGTTGATTTGGATGAGAGGCGCCGGCCAGAAGCGGCCGCCGCGGTGGGCGACCTCGACGGCGTCGCGGACGTCCTCGGCGCGGATCTGGGTGAAGCTGCGCGAGAAACGCTCGTAGTCCTCGATCAGCCGGTCGCGGAATTCAAAGACGTCCATACCCCTCTCCGCCGTCATTCGCCCGCCCGGGCTCCGCCCAAGGCGTCTCGGACTTGCTTCCGGTTCACGAGCACGATGTGCTGATCCTGCGGGCGCTTGCGGGCCGGCTCTCCGTCGAGCCCAAGTCGTTTCAGGAAGTAGTAGAGGAATGCCCTGGGGACCTCGATCGCCCGCTCCCCGTTTTGCATGCCGTAGTCGAGTTCGACTCCCCTGCGCTGGCCTTCCGATAGCCCGGGGTGCGGGGCGATCATCACGGTCACCGACTCGGACCAAGTCTGATCGGCGGCCGCATCGATCGCGTGCGGCTTGGACTCGCCGACGTCGAGAATCCGCGCGAAGACGAAGTCCTTGAAGGTCTCGTCGTTGTGGCAGAAGGCGCGCGCGTGCCAGCGGAAGCCGTCGAAGCCGAGGGCGTGCGGCGTGATCCAGCGCCATTGCGGGTCCGGTTTCGACATCGACTGGTACCGGATCCGGAGCGCCTGATGCTCGTGGATCGCGCTCAAGACGGCTTTGAGCGTCCGCGTATCCACGCTCCGGCCGGGGGCTGGCACGACCCGGAAGTTCGGCGGCTCGTCGAGCCACGCCTCCTCCGACCTGATCGTCCCGCTGGCGATGGAGCGCAGCTGGGCGAGGTAGCGGTCAGAGTCCTCGGCGTCAAAGGCCGACCGGAATTCGGGTGTCGCCAGGTAGCGCTTGAGGCTGGCATCGTAAGTGAGGTTGGCGGGCGCCAGCTCTTGGTAGCGCGCGAGGTCGGCCGACGCCTGGGGCGTGGAGATGCCGAACCGGTCGGTGAGGTCGCTGCGGTTGATGCGGCCTTCCCAGAAGAGCCGGAAGTCAATGAACTCGAGCCGGCGTTCGATACCCCACCTCAGCTCCTCGCGACCGTCGTCCTTGGACTTCTTGAGTCCGGCTCCACTCTCCACGGCTACCCCTGCGTGCGTAAAGAAATTTGATTGACTTAACAGCCTCTACCGTATAGTTTCTTAACGGACGGTACTGGGCCGGTCAAGCTGAATGTCAATGGCCCACATAGCTGCCGATCCCGAGCTGATACTACAGACCTCGGAGGTGCCCATGGGGCGTCGTGATCAGAGGATGAAAGCGTCGGACACCTTCCGCGAGGCGAATTTCCTATTCTCGAAGAAGATGTCGTTCGACGAGGCCTTCCCCGAGATCGAGGACATCGTTATCGAGGTTGGGGAAGAGGGGCACGGCGTCCGGCATTGGGGACCCGGCGATCCGAAACGCATCTACAGGAAGCCTCATCTGCCAGGCGAGTACGTCGATTGCAGCAACCCTCTTTGTTACAACGGGGGTGTCTCGGTTGGCTCGATCATCCGCGACATGGTGCGCGAGCGCGTCACGGAACGGGAGACCTCGAAGGTTTGCCGCGGCTACGAGGGCTCACCGAAAGGGCGGCGGAAGTACAGAAGTATCCGTCTTGTTCAAGGGTTGATTTCAGCCCATTTCCGGTCATCGCGGATCAGGGCGTTTGCGAGGATCAGAAGCTTGCGCATGACAGCGGTGA
>Ga0049103_1000181_pt1 | contig 11511 bp, 12 predicted proteins | sample WorMettrBAHAMAS1_FD_55018 | JGI IMG/M metagenome (GOLD analysis project Ga0049103, IMG submission 55018) | Marine gutless worms symbiont microbial communities from Max Planck institute for Marine Microbiology, Germany - Inanidrilus... | ecosystem: Host-associated > Annelida > Digestive system >...
CGCAACAACCCGCATGCCGCCAAGGCCGTCGCGGTGCTGGTCAACAACATCGTCGGCGCCGGCATCATGCCGCGCGCGGCGTCGGGCGACGACCGGCTCGATCGGACCGTCAACGAACTTTGGGAGGCCTGGGCCCGCCACTGCGATGCCGATGGGCAACTCGATTTCTACGGCCTGCAGACGCTGGTCTGCCGCGAGATGGTCGAGGCCGGCGAGGTCCTGGTCCGGCGCCGACCGCGTCGTGCGGAGGATGGTCTTACCATTCCGGTTCAAATGCAGGTCCTCGAGGCCGATTTCCTCGACGCCGCGAGGAACGGCGAAATGGGCTCCGGCCATGCGGTCCAGGGGGTCGAGTTCGATGCCATCGGGCGCCGGCGCGCCTACTGGCTGTTCGCCCACCATCCCGGCGATGCCTTCGGCGCGCTGCAGGGCGGCTTCGAGAACACCGCCGTGCCGGCCGCCGAGATCGCCCATGTCTACGAGAAACAGCGCACCCAGGCGCGGGGCGTCCCCTGGGGGGCGCCGGTGATCCGGTCATTGCGCGATCTCGACGACTACGAGATCGCCGAGATCGTCCGCAAGAAGACCGAGGCCTGCGTCACCGCGATCGTATTCGGCGCCGATGAGGCGGAACAGGGAATTGCGCCGACGGTGGTCGATGCGGACGGCAACCGCGTCACCGTGAGCGCGTCGTACTCGGCGGCGACGAGCGTCATGTTGAACGGCCCCGCCTCCACCACGTCGGGCGAGGAGGCCATGACCACCTCGAGCCCGACGGAGAGTGGCGCCTGGATCGTGCGCAGGCTCTTCACGATCTCCCGGTCGACGTTGTCGATGCGGAGCGTGACGCGGGCGACGCTCTCCGGGTTCTCGTCAGGCAGCGCGATCTCGAAGGGCCAGGCGACGTAGAGGTCGCCACGGCTGGTGATGTCTTCCGTGTTGTTGACCACCCGGATTGGCGCTACGAGCTCCGCATGGTCGATGGTCAGCAGCAGCAGGAAGGCCTCGTCGGTCGCTTCCGCGTTGATCGCACGCTGCGCGGCCGCCGAAAGGGCTCGACTCACGATGCTCGCTCCTTTCTCGACGGTCGGTTACGGCAGGATCTCGAGGCGGAGCTGCGCCTGCCACAGTCGCCCGCGCGCGACCGGCGCATAGCTCGGCGGCTCGACGAACCGCAGGGTCGCAGCCTCGCCGGAGCGCGGATGGGCCCAGTCGAAGGCAAGCGCGCCGCCGGCGAGCGTGCCCTCGAAGAACGCGTCCAGCGCCGTCACCTGCGCCGGCGTCAGGCGCAGCTGGCAGTCGATCGGCCGGACGCCCGCGGTGAACCGCCGCCGCACCTTGTCGGGCCCCGCCTCCATGGCGGTGCGGATCACCGTGTTCGGCGCCCGCTCGGCGAACCCCTGCGCCAGTGGCGCCTGCGGCAGCGTCCCCGGCCAGACGGGGTTGGTCATCTCGGCACACCCCGGCGATTGAGCCCGAAGGCGCTGCTCATGGCCTGGTCGAAGGCGCCCTGCGCCAGGCCCCGGTTGACCTCGTCGCGGACCAGGACGCGGATGATCCGGCACCCGTCGGGACCGCGCTCGGTGGAGACCTCCGGCCGCGCGCCCGCCGCGCGCTGGTCGATCACCTGCACGACCACGTCCGAGCCGAAGGCGTGCCGCATCTGCTCGGGCCAGCCGACCACCTCGCCGCGCCGGGCGATCAGCGGCACCTCCCCCGGCACGAGCCCGCCGCCGTGGAACCGGGGTGCCTCCTCGAAGACCGCCGGGTCGGCATTCCGCCTCGGCAGCGGGGTCGTTCCCACGATGCCGCCCGAATGGGCGACCGCGTAGCCGCCGGACCCAAAGGCCGGCGCGTCGAGGATCGGCGGCGCCCCGGTCCCGCCCGACGAGCCGCCGAGGAAGTCGAAGCTGATGCCGCCGAGCAGGCCTTCGAGGAAGCTCTCCAGCGGCTTGAAGATCAAGAGCCGATAGGCGGCCCTGAGCGCCGCCTCCTCCAGGGTGGAGAAGAAGTCGGTCACCGTGAGCTTGCCGGTCCGCGCCCACTCGACCCAGGCGTCCTCGCTCGCCTCGAGCGCCCGCGTGGTCACCTCTTCGAACTGGCGCGCCGCGTCGCCCGCCTCGCGGCCGTAGTCGCGCAAGGCGCGCCACACCCCGGCCGACCACGCCTCGCTCGCCCCCAGCATGCGCTCGAACGCCTCCTCGGCCGCGCGGGCATGGGTCTCGTGATCGATCGCGCTGGCGCGGAGGAGCTCGTTCAGCTTGGCCGTTTCGTCGGCGTAGGCCTCTTCCGCCGTGCGCAGCCGCTCGGCCAGCGACCGCCCCTCCTCGAGGAGCTTGTTACGGGCTTCGGCCACCTTGCGGGACGCCTCCTGGGCCCCGCGCTCGTCGTGGAGGGCGCCGGCGAGCTCGCGCACCTGGCGGCGCTGCGCCTCGGTCGCCTCGGCCGAGAGACGGCGAAGAGCTTCGTCGATGAAGCGCTCGCGGCCGGTCAATGAGAGCGCCGCCCGCTCGGCGTCGAGCGACTCGATCACCTTGCGGTTCGTCTCGTCGCGCTTGCGCGCGGCCTCCACCTCGCGGCGGGCGAGCTCGGCCAGCTTGGCGTCGCGAAGTGCCGCGGCGTCGGTCATGATCCGCTCGACCCGGTCCAGGTTGGAGCCGTCGGGCGCGATCAAGGTTTGCATCTCGGCGACAAGCCGCTCGAACTCGGCCCGTATGCGGTCGGCTCCCTCGTGACGCGCCTCGAACAGCTGGCGCTGCAGGTTCTCCTTGACCTTGGCGAGGCGCTTGGCGCGGTCCTCCGCGGCCGCGACGTCGTCGCCGATCCGGTCCGCGGTCGAGTCCGCATCCGGCGCCGGCGGCGCCGGGCGGTCCTTCTCGGCCTGGGCCTGGAGCCAGGCGAGCTTCGCCGCCCACTGGCGATACTGCGCGACCCGCTCCTGCAGGCGGCGCTCCAGGGCTTGCCGGCGGCCCCAGGCGATCGGGTCGTCCAGGAAGGAGACGTCGCCGATCTCCTTGAGCTCGCGGGCGATCTCGACCAGCTCCTGGCGGCGCTCGGCGACGATGCGCATCGTGGAGCGGAGCGAGAGGTTCTCGAAGTTGAAGTCGCCCTGGAGCAGGAGCTTGAGCTGCTCGTAGAAGACGCCGGCGTCGGCCGCGAGTTCGGCGAGCCCCTCGGAGGCGTCGGCGATCGCCGGCGCGAGGTCGAGCAGCACCCGCGTCAGGTTCGCCGAGACCACCTTGCCCAGCGTGTCGAGCTGGTCCTTGGCCTTCTCGGCGCCCCTGACCAGGTCCTCGTCGAGCACGATGCCGAGCTCGCGCGCCCGGCGGCGGGTCTCCTCCAGCGCCTCCGACCCCCGCGCCAGCACGTTCACCATGGCGACGCCCTCGGAGTCGAACAGCTTGAAGGCGAGGCGGACGCGTTCCGCCGGGTCCTCGACCCGGGCGAAGGCCTCGGCGACGTCCGAGAGCAGGTCCTCGGCGGAACGGATGTTGCCGTGCTGGTCTTTCAGCGCGATGCCCATTGAGCTGAGCGCGTCCTTGGCCTCGCCTGTGCCCTTGGCCGCCTCGGCGACGCGCCGGGTGAAGCGCTGGAGCGCCATGTCGAGCGTGCGTTCCTCGATGCCGGCGAGTTGGGCGGCATAACGCAGCTCCTGCAGCGCGTCGACCCCGACGCCGATCTTGTCGGCGGTCTTGCCGATGGAATCGGCGGCCTCGTGCGAGCGGTGGACCAGCGCCGTCAGCCCGCCGACCGACACGAGGCCGGCGAGGGCCGCGCCGAGGCTGCCGATCCCGACCTTGAGGAACCGCACGCGCCCGCCGAGGTCGCTGAGCCCGCGCGAGGCCTTGTCGCCGGCCCGCTCGATCCGCCTCAAGGACCGCTCGCCGGAGTCGCCGACCGACACCAGCTCGGCCTTGACCCGCCCGCCCTGCTCGACGGCGAGGCGGACAGCGTAGGTGTGAGTGGTCTTCGCCATGGATTCGGATCAGTGCTCCGGCCAGCGGGACTGCTCGGTCTCGGTCGCTTCGTTCAAGGCCTCCAGGAGCCCGGCCTCGGCCGCCTGCAGGAGCTCGGACACGGTCTCGAGGTCATGGCTCTGGGCCCGCGCGACCTCGTGGGCGGCGGGCAGGTCGAGGCCGAGGACGCGGCCCGTCGTCGGACAGTCTGACGGCCGAGTTAAGGTGTATTCCGGTTGAAGTTCAGGCCGCCAGAATCCCCTTGAATTTCTCTTCCTGCTGTTGCTGTTGCGCCTGTGGGGATGTGGTCAAGGCGCGAAGCGGCTTGTCCATCATATCCACAGGCCTCTCGCCCCAGCGGGCCTCGGCCGGCGGCCGCCCGTCCAGCGCGGTGTGCGGCCCGATCGTGTTGTAGAAGCCGATCCACTCGCCGATGACGCGCCGGGTGGTGAAGCCGTCGGCGATCTCGTGCAGGTAGACCGCCTCGTGTTTGAGTGAGCGCCACAGCCGCTCGATGAAGATGTTGTCCATGCACCGGCCCCTGCCGTCCATCGAGATGCGGATGCCGGCCTCCCGCAGGCGNCCGGTGAAGGCGAAGCTGGTGAACTGGCTGCCCTGGTCGGTGTTGAAGATCTCCGGCGTGCCGCAGCGCGCCAGGGNCTCCTCCAGCGCNTCCGTGCAGAAGCCCGCGTCCAGCGTGTTCGACAGCCGCCAGGCCAGCACGTGGCGGCTCGCCCNGTCCATGATCGCCACCAGGTAGAGGAAGCCCCGCTGCACCGGGATGTAGGTGATGTCGGCGCACCAGACACGGTTCGCCCGCTTGATCGCCAGACCCCGCAGCAGATACGGGTAAACCCGGTGCTCGGGATGCGGCGCGCTGGTCCGCGGCGCCCGATAGACCGCCTGAAGTCCCAGCAGGCGCATCAGGCGGGCGGCCAGGCGCCGCCCGGTCTGCACCCCCTCGCGGCGCAGATGCCGAACCATCTGGCGGGCGCCGTAAAACGGGTATTTCAGGAACAGCTCGTCGATCCGCCGCATCAGCGCCAGCGTCTCCGCGCTCTCCCCCTTCGGCTCGCAGTAGAGCGACGACCGCCCGATCGACAGCAGCCGGCATTGCCGGCTCAGGCCCAGCGCCGGGTGGTCGCGCACAACCATCGCCCGCCTCTCGGCCCGGTTCAGCGACCGGACCCGCGAGACAAAAAATCGCGCTCTGCGATCAACTCCCCGATCTTGGCATGGAGATCGCGCACCTCGCCCTCATGGTCCCGGTTCCGCCGCTCGGCGCCCTTCGAGAACACTTCCGCCAAGCCCTCGACCGCCTGGCGCTTCCACGCGCCCACCTGGTTCGGATGCACCTGGTGCCGCGCGGCGATCTCCTGGAGCGTCCGATCGCTCCGCAGAGCCTCAAGCGCGATCTTCGCCTTCTGTTCCCCCGAAAACCGACGTCTCTTCCCGCTCATCCGCATTCCTCCGTCAGACGGTGGAATACACCTTAACGACCTGTCCGATTTTCCGGCGCCACCTCAAACATCCCGCCTGCAGAGGCTGAAAAAAATCACTATACCGCCGGCGAGAACCGTGATATGGCTGCATGATTCAAATAAAACTGCCTCCAGGAATGCCGGGGCGGTTCATAACGTCACCTTCCGCGGCTGTCTGTTCCCAGGAGGGAATGACACGAAGAATGTCGGAAAATGGGTTAATGGGGGACAAGAGTTGTGTTCGAGACACTGCGTTCGCATAACGCTCGCCTCCATTGGTTGATGGGTCCCGTCGCCATTGTCGTGCTGGCCGCCGGGGTGGCTGGCTGCGTCACCACCGACAAGCGTAGCTACTCCGACCTCAGCGCAGCCAAGGCCGCGAAGGCCCGCGTCGGCGAGATCATTCGCCTCAACAAGTGCCCTGTGACCGAGCCTGAGCGTCAGGAGATGGGGTCCATACGACCATCGGCCGCACCACCAGGGGTCGGACTGGTGGTCGGCGTCGCCACCACCGCGATCAGCGGGGCGATCAAAGAGGCAAAGGATGGGCTGAGTGGACAGTTCCTGGCCTACGGCGCCTACAGCATGTCGGACGCAGAAACGCCAGAAAACTCATTCGAATTCGAGTGCGTCACGCTGGCACGCGGCATGATCGGCCCACTGGGCGAGGGCCTGCCGGAGCAGGGTGGCGATCTGCAACGCGACCACTTGGACAATCTCGGCTTGGCGGACTATCCGGCCTTCTATCTGGAGCTCAAGGCCGAGCGGAAGCCTCCGACATCCAAACAGCTGACCCTAACGCCCAAACGCCCACCTACTTGCACTACGCGCAGTCGAGCGCGCGGCTGGAGGGATCGGGGAGCAAGACCGTGTCCGTCGTAATCGCTATTGGTGAGAAACAGCCGAAGAGTCCCGAGAAGATTGATACCGACGCGGACGCGGTCTACCGGCACAACTTCGGCCGCCTCGAGATCGGCAAGCACTACGGTAAAGACCAGCTTGCCGGCACGGAGGCGGTGCAGACGATTTCGGACTTCCCGTGGCCGATGATCTCCGCGCTGGTCACGGAGAGCGAGAACCCGAGTATCGCCTTGCGGGCCCTGGAACCGCCTTCGAATCGAATAAGTCCGACCTCTCCAAGGCCTTCGAGAAAGTTATCACCGGCAACCCTGACGGATGAGAGCGGGCAGCGATGCCGCCCAGGCGACGCCCCCGATGGCGGCAATCCCGAGGGGGAACGGGGGGGATGATCTGCGATCGAAGAAGTTCCGGGAAATGACCGAATAAAGTCGTGCAAATTGCAGATTTCGGAGCCTGGACTGCTGACGTTCACTGATCAGGGAAGATTGAATGACAATGCGCAAACTTACAATTGCGGCGCTTGCAGGCGCCATGCTGGCGGTGTTCAGTGCTTCGGCTACCCTCGCCGCCGGTGATCGGGACGGTCCCTACGTACGCGTCGACACTGGCATCAGCTTCGAAGAAATAGGGAGCTTCGGCAGCGGGTTCGACTACAGACAGGACAGGTGGCACGAAGATATCACGATGCCCGTCGTCGGCTTTGGCCTCGGCTACAAGAGCGGCCGGTTTCGCGCCGACCTTGCCTTCGATTACCGATGGGAAAAGAATCTCGGCAAGTTCCTGCACCCGAGGCCCGATCGCTTTCTCCGCGCCGACGCCGACATCACGTCCTACGGCATTATGGCCAACGGGTATTGGGACACCGCCACCATTAGTCTGGGCCGCGGTTTCGGCGACACCGGGATGACGCTGACGCCCTACGTCGGCGCCGGCGTCGGCGGCACCATTCTGCACGTGGAGACCGCCAGTGCCGACAACTATCGGAGTTATACCAGTGACTACGAGAAGCACAACTTCACCTGGGCGGCCATGGCCGGTGCCGCGGTCCAGGTTACGGAGAAGACGGCCATCGACGTCGGTTACCGCTACCAGGATCTGGGCCCGTTTACCTCATCGCCCCTCGCCTTCGACGACCTGACGGCGCACGACCTGCGGATCGGCTTGCGCTACAGCTTCTGATGGGTGTTGCGCGCCATGGGAACCGTAGGGATTCACCGGGGAGGCTGATGTGTGGTTCACCCTCTCCTTGGAGGGGGGATCGTGGGCAAACCGAGGTGGCCGGAGTGCCCGTGCGAGGCTGGTGCGCGCGCCCAGCGTCAGTTGTCCGAGCCGGCAATGCGATCCGTCCTCGCTTGACGAGGCGCCGAAGGGGGAAAGTCCGGAGAACCTCTGGCGTTGAGGGGGCGGAGCGGCGCGCCGTTCCTGAAACACCCGTTCTCCGGCGCCCGTCGGATGTCGCTTCACCTGCGCCGCATCCATGACGGCTGCGTCGGCCGATTGATTGGCTGTGCTGGAAGAAAGCACTCATCGCCATTCATGCCACGGGGCTGGCCTGGACGGCTGCGGGAGGTTTCTTCGCCGCCGGGCCGGCAAAGCGGCTCGCCGCAAGCCGCCAAGTTCGGATTGCATGATTTGCGGCGGCCTTGGCCCGTCCGGTTCCGGTTGCGTCCGTCGGACGGGAGCCGACGGCTCACGAGGCGGCCCTCAGCCTGACGGGCCCGGGATGGCCCCGTAATCCCTGCGAAAGGGCGATGAGGGGTCTTGTGCCAGCGGGCTGATCTCGGGGGTGTCTGGCCGATTGGCTTTTTCCTGCCGTCGCGGCTTGGCGGACGGCGCACCGAGGTGCTCGCCTTGCGGAAGCCGCGGAGCTCGCCGGTCTCCCGGCTGTGGGAGGCGCGCACGCCGTCCACGACCAGGAGCGACGGCCCGTTCCGGCGATAGATGAACCGCAGCGGCCCGAAGCGGTGCTCCGGGAAGTTGGACGGGCTGATGCGCTTGCCGCCGACTCCTTTCTTCGGCGCATTCTCTGTCGGGATCGCGAGCCACAGCCCGTCCCGGCCGCGGAGCACGACGCCCTGGTCGAAGGCGCGGACGATCTGCGGCGCCTTGCTCCACACCAGGCTCGCCGCGTCATGCCCCTTGTTCGGGTAGGCGCGGCTCCGCCAGGTCCTCGCGAGCCGGGGTCCCAGCCCCGCCGAGACCACCTGCTTGCGGAGCTCGTTCTTGAGCCCATCGCCCGCGTCCTTGACCCCGGCGGTGACGGCGACCGAGACCGCGCGGAGCTCCGCCTCCAGGTCGGCCTTGATCGAGCGCGCGATGTTCGCCGCGAGCTTCATGGAAGAGGCGTGGAGGGCGGACCGCCCGACAGGGACATCTCAAAGAGGCCTTGCGTCGAGGGTCCAGACCAGCCGATCGGGATCGCCCCGGACCGGCTCGCCCTGGAGCACGAAGGTTGCCCCGTCGAACGTGACGGTGTCGCCCGGGCGCGGGCTCGCCACCTCGGAGACACGCACGTCGAACACCGTGGTCTCGGCATGGAGCCGCGTCTCACCGAAGCCGACGATCTGGTCCGGCCGCCGCGCGATCACCCGCACGGCGACCGGCGCCCCGCCTTGGGGTGTGTAAACGGCGACGACTCCGAAATGCGCGAACAACCGGTCGATGGCAGCGGCGAAGGCGTCAGTCATGACGAGGCGAGGGGTCGCGGCGGCCAGGACCGCCAGCGCCGATCAATTGCTGGAGAACACCTTCACCAGCACACCCGGCCGGTGGCACATGGGCAGCGGGTTGGACTGCGTGTGCAGGTCCGTGCCCCGCTCGAACTTGCGCGGCTCCTGCTTGGCGTAGAGCGGCTGGCCCAGCGTGTTGGCTGTCTCGTTGAAGTCGGCCGGGGCGAAGTAGGTGGCGAAGGTCTCGACGGTGCCGAGCGGGAAGGCGTGGCCCTCGCTCGCGGCGATGAACCGGCGCACGTTGCCGTCAGGGTCGGTCGCCTGACCACGGTACTCCTCGAAGGTGATGCCGCCGAAAGCGAAGCCCCCGCGCATGTCGTTCCTGAGCGCCGCGCCCTCCATCCACCGCTCGTAGGCCTTCACGACCTTGTCGTGGGAGGTGAGCTTGTCGAAGAACTCCGGGCTCACCAGCACATGCACGCCGGTCATGAACTCGCCCCGGAGGTTGTCCTCGATGTGGCGCACGACCTCCAGGCACTTCGCCTTGACGTTGGTGGTCGCGGTGCCGAGCACGAAGTCGACCGACTTCGCTGTGATCTCGAACTCCCCGTAGAGGTCGTAGAGCGTCGAGCCGTCGGCATCGAGGATCACGCCCTTGAGCGCCCCCATGCGCAGGTGCTCCAAGGTGATGGCGTGCTTGTTGCGCATGGACTGGAGGTGGTCGGTGATCACGTTCTCCAGCGCCTCGGTCTCGTTCTCCGAGCCGAAGGCGCGGATGCCCTGCACCTCCTCGGGCAGCACCACGTCGTCGTGCGGGATGTGGGGCACGGCGAAGCTGCGGAGCTTCCGCTTGCCGCGCCGGCCGACGGTGCCGGGCGAGCCCACCGGGAGGGTGGGGAGCAGGTTGAGCACCCCGTTCTTCTCCTCCACCGCGATCTGGCGGAAGCGCACCGGGCGCTCCGGCATCAGGCTCACCTGCTGCAGCCGGCCGTAGGTATTGGGGAGCAGGTTGATGGCGGCGGTGAGGGCCGTCATCGCGAAGGCCGGCGTATCGAAGGGGTTGTTCATGGGCATGACGGTCCTCCTGCGGCGCCGGCGGGGCCGGGCCGTTCAAACGTTCGGGTCAGGTTGATGGTTGGGGTCAGGCGCCCTTGCGGACGAGGATGCCGCGCGCCTCGAGCCGGGCGATTGCGGCGGCCTTCTCGGCAGTGGTGATGCCGGTGGGCCAGACGAGCGCGTGGTCGGCGAGGATGGCGTCGCGGACGATGGCGAGGCCCTCGGCGTCCACCCCATCCGGCGCGGTCACGTCTGCGGCGACGATGCCGTAGGCCTCGTGGCTGCCGGTCGTGGCGCCGGGGCTCAGCTCGGTGATCTTGCCGTCGCCCGACACATCCACCGTGAACTTGTCGCCGACGACGAAGTCGGTCGCGCCGTCCGCGATCGTCAGGTTGATGTGGTCGCCCGCGTAGGCCTGGCCGACCGTGAGGTCGGGCAGCACGTAGCCGCTCGGGCTGAGCACCTGGAAGGTGCCCGCGTTGACCGCGGCGGCGATGCAGGTGAGCGTGTAGGTGCCGACCTCGGCCTTGGGCCCGCAGGGCGAGCCGCCGTCGAGGGTGGCCACGCCGTTGCCGGTGTTGCCGGCGTCCGCGGTGACGGTGACGCTCGACTTGGTGCGCTTGCCGATCACGGTGCCCACGGCAAGGACGCGGTCGGCGCCGATGCCGCCGAGCACGGTCACGGCCTCGCGGGAGTAGAGGTTCGGCGCCTCGTATTTGAGGACGTCGCCGAGGTAATTGGCTTCGTTGAGGACGGGCATGGCTCAGGCCTCCTTGGCTGCGGCGGCGCGGGCTCGCGCGGCCCACACCACCGGGTTGTCGTCGAGGGTGACGGGGTGGCCGGTGCCGGCACCGGGCAGCACGTGGCTGCGCACCTCCGTGCCGGCGTCCGCGGCCCTCAGGGCAAGAAGCTCCTTGCGCGCCTCGTCGACCGAGATCCCGCGGCCGATCATCTCGGCCGCCTTCCCCGGCATGCCGGCGAGCGCGCAGAGGTCGGCGATCAGCGCCGCCTCGCGGTAGCCCTCGCCGCGGGCCTCGGCCCGCACCTTATCGAGGTCGATCACCTCGGCGCCATTGGACCGCGCCTGGGCCGGCTCGGGCCTGGACGCATCGGTCGCGGGGTCCGCGGATGCGGTGTCGGCGCCGGCAGGAGGCGGCGCGCCGCCGCCGTCCGTACGGGGATCGTTGGTGTGTTCGGTCATAGTCTTTGTATGGACGCCTCCCGGAACACAAGGTCTGATTTCGGTGTGACGGTCAGGCAGATTGCAGTTTTGTATCCGGCCTGTCGATGCGGGGCGTTATGCCCGCTGGCCCTGATGGGATCTGCCGATCCGCGCCTCATTTCTCCTTTGGGCTTGTCGCCCTACAGACCATGCAGGCTTGGCGGGTCGCGGTCTGACCTGTTTGCCATCACACTTTGTCGTACCTTGCGCAACCTTTCAGCGGCCACCTCCTGTGTCGGTTCGTTGTCTCGTCGCCAGCCGCGCCT
>Ga0049103_1000188_pt1 | contig 11299 bp, 10 predicted proteins | sample WorMettrBAHAMAS1_FD_55018 | JGI IMG/M metagenome (GOLD analysis project Ga0049103, IMG submission 55018) | Marine gutless worms symbiont microbial communities from Max Planck institute for Marine Microbiology, Germany - Inanidrilus... | ecosystem: Host-associated > Annelida > Digestive system >...
GACCATGTTCATATGCTGATTTCGATCCCACCAAAGTATGCAGTGTCGCAAGTGGTCGGGTACATCAAGGGGAAAAGCGCGATCCACGTGTCCCGAGTCTAACGAAAGCCCCCGGCTTTGTTAGGAGATTGTTACTGGCATTGCTCCCTTACCGGTCGTCCTGATGAGAAAGGCGAGCACGGCAGCTACGCGGGTGGGATTCCATGTCGGTACGGTGTCGTTTCGGGTAAGATGCGCAGCCCATAGGTCCTCGACGGAAAATACACCAGCGCCATGACTACCCACGCGACGGCAGAGAGACGGATCGGTGTTTACGGCGGAGAGCAGCTTGCCCGCTATGGTTTCGGCGACGGGCACCCCTTCGGCCCGGACCGCCACAACGCCTTCTGGGATACCCTCACGGAGTCGGGTCTGAAGGCGAAGATCCGGGCCCTGCCGCCGGTCCGGGCAGAGGACCGGGATGTGCTGCGCTTTCACACCGGTGCCTATCTCGAACAGGTAAAACAGCAATCCGTGACAGGCCTAGGCTATCTGGACTATGGCGATACCCCGGCCGTAAAGGGCATCTACGAGTCGTCACTGTTTGTCGTCGGGAGTACGCTGGATGCGGTGGCGCGGATCCTGGCCGGGGAGCTGACCCGCGCCATGGTGCCCATCGCCGGGCTTCACCACGCCCGGCGCGATGGGGCAGGCGGCTTCTGCGTCTTCAACGACTGTGGTATCGCCATCGAGACCCTGCGGCGGGTGCACGGTATCCGGCGCATCGCTTATGTGGATATAGACGCCCATCACGGCGATGGGGTTTTTTATGCCTTTGACGATGACCCCGAGCTCGCCGTCGTCGATTTTCACGAGGATGGGCGTTATCTGTATCCGGGCACCGGTCATGCCCATGAGACCGGAACCGGCCCGGCCCGTGGCACCAAGCTGAACGTACCCCTGCCCCAGTTTGCCGAGGACGGGCAGTTCCTGCACCAGTGGCCCGCGGCCGAGCGTTTCATCGAAGAGTCCGAACCCCAGTTCATTCTGCTGCAGTGCGGGGCGGACGTCCTCGCCGGTGACCCCATCACCCACCTGCAGATGAGCCTAGCCATACACCGAACGGTGAGCACTTCCCTGTGCCGGATCGCCGACGCCTGCTGTGAGGGCCGTCTCCTCGCCACGGGTGGGGGGGGATACAATCTGGACCAGACGGCACGGGCCTGGACCGAGGTCGTGGCCGCTATGGTCGAAGCCACTGAACGAGGCGCCGAGCCATGAAGTTGCTCCAGCAGGCCAAGTTCCACATCGGGCAGGTGATTCGCCACCGGCTGTTCAACTACCGGGGGGTGATGGTGGACGTCGTCGACCCGATATTTTTGGGTAGTGAGGCCTGGTACGATCAGGTGGCGCGCTCGCACCCGCCCAGGGACAAGCCCTGGTACCGGGCCCTGGTGCACGAGGCGGAGCACGAGACCTATGTGGCGGAGCGTAACCTGGAACTGGACCCGTCCGGAAACCCGATCCGGCATCCCCTCCTGGATGTCTTTTTTACTGACCTCGACGACGCCGGCTACCGACTGCGGTTTCGGCATAATTGAGGAAGGTTCTCGCCAACTTCGGGGCGGACCTGGGGGTTCGGCGCCTGATCAGACGGAGCAAATCATGTCAGCAGTTACCAAAGAACAAGTCGAAGCAGCAATCAAGGGTTATCGAGAGCCCTACCTGGAACGGGATCTGGTCAACGCCGGATGTGTCAAGGGTGTGGAGATCGAGGGAGATCGGGTCAAGGTCAAGGTCGTTCTCGGATTTCCGGCCAAGACCGTGGCGGCGGCGATCACCGACCAGGTCAAGGCGGCAGTCGAAGGGTTGGCCGGGGTCGCCGGGGCCGAGGTCGAGGTTACCTGGTCCGTGGTCGCGCACTCGGTCCAGAAGTCGCTGAAGCCCATCGACAACGTCAAGAATATCGTCGCCGTCGCGTCCGGCAAGGGCGGCGTCGGCAAGTCGACCACCGCAGTCAATCTGGCCCTGGCGCTGTCCGCCGAGGGCGCCAGGGTCGGCCTTCTGGACGCGGATATCTACGGTCCCTCGCAGCCGCGCATGTTGGGTATCACAGGTAAGCCGGACTCCAAGGATGGCAGTACCCTCGAGCCCCTGAACAGCTACCACATCCAGGCCATGTCCATCGGCTTCCTGATCGACGAGGAGACCCCGATGATCTGGCGCGGCCCCATGGTGACCCAGGCCCTGGAACAGCTGCTCAACGACACCAACTGGTCGGAGCTGGACTATCTGGTAATCGACCTGCCGCCCGGCACCGGCGATACCCAGCTCACCCTGGCCCAGAAGGTGCCGGTCTCCGGTGCGATCATCGTCACCACCCCCCAGGACATCGCTTTGCTGGATGCCCGCAAGGGCCTGAAGATGTTTCAGAAGGTGGAGGTGCCGGTGTTAGGCATTGTGGAGAACATGAGCATCCACATCTGCTCCAAGTGCGGGCACGAAGAGCACATCTTCGGCGAGGGCGGGGGTCAGGCCATGGCCGATCAGTACGGAGTACAATTGCTGGGCGCGTTGCCGTTGGACATCAATATCCGAGAGGAGACGGACGGTGGCCGACCGACCGTGGTAGCTCAGCCCGACTCGCGGGTCAGCGAGATCTACCGGGAGATTGCCCGCCAGACCGCGGCCAAGCTGTCCTTGCAGGCAAAGGATTACGCGGCCAAATTCCCGCGAATCGTGATCCAGAACAACTGAGAAGACCTTGAACTTTTCGAGTGCGAACCTCCGTGACGTGGAAACGGAACCAGTCTGAACGCACCCTTGCCCGACAACCGATTTGGTAAGAGAAAACTACGAATCACGTGAATCCTCGCGAATAAGATCCTTGTCAGGTCCCAAAGGATCGATTCCCTCCCGTTCCAGCATGGAGATCAGCCGGATCAGGGGCAGGCCCATGAGTGTGTTCGGGTCCTCGCCTTCGAGGCGCTCGAACAGCGCGATCCCGAGCCCCTCGGACCGGAAGCTCCCGGCGCAGTTGAAAGGCTGCTCTCGGTCGATATAGGCCTCGATACGGGCAGGCGACAGCTGCCGGAAACGGACCCGGAAGGGCTCGCAGCAGATTTGCGTGCGTCCGGTAGCGGCATTGAGCAGACACAGGCCAACGTAGAAAGCGACTTCACGTCCCGATGCGCGGGTAAGCTGCGCGATGGCCCGCGCGCGGTTGCCCGGTTTACCGATCACCGTATCGTCTAGGTGGGCTACCTGATCCGAGCCGATGATGAGCACGTTCGGGTAGTCCTCGATGACCGCCCTTGCCTTTGCCTCCGCCAGCCGCACTACAAGGTCTTGGGGAGATTCATCCGGTCGCTTGGTCTCGTCCACATTGGGCGTTGCCGTGGCGAAGGGAATCCCAAGGCGCTCCAGCAAGAGGCGGCGGGAAGGGGAGGTGGAGGCCAGGACTAGGGTAGGAGCTAAGCTTGGTTGCGAATCGATGGGGTTCACCCCTTCTTACTGAGACGCTTGACTAGGATTCCTTGAGGGACCCAAATCTTTACCAATGAGTCAAGTTTGTGCACTCCCAAGGGGGCAGTTGTCAGGGGGCAGGTAGTATCAGTTGTTTGCCCCTGAAAACTGCCCCCTGTCCCCTGAATTGTTGGGTATGGCACACCGCCTGCCTGCCGGCAGACAGGTCCCTGGTACCCCGTTTCACCTTATTTTTCACTCTCAGAGCCCTCCCAAACGCGCCCCGGCAAGGCACTGCGCGCCGGGAATGCCCTCACTCGAATTGCCCAACGCGGTAACGCTCGGGCGCATTTGGGGGGCTCCCTGCGCTCGCGCAACAACGCCGCTGGCCGCTTCTCGTCGCGCTGAGCATGCAAAATAAGGTGAAACGGGGTACTAGTGTGCCTCATCTCGACTCGTCGATCTGAGGTAGAGCCTCCCTAGGTCTTGTTGACATTTACCGCCCCGGCGCTTCCGACGCCGTTCGTGAAGGGGAATGGGTCCGTACCATTATCCTACGCGGCACGCTCGATCATCCGCTCTGCTGTTCCCGCCGCGCACTCGGTGAAGTATTGCCGTTCCCGGTGTTCGGATCGCTTACCGGAATTGAAGGCGGATACGGGGCGATGGTAACCCATGACGCGGGTCCAAACTTCGCAGCGCGTGCGTTCGTCATCGTCTAGTATCGGTGTGTCGGATGGTTTCATGTTTCTGAAAAACCTCGCTGGTTTTCTCTTGTTGTCTCAACAATCCTGAATGATTCGGCGTTGTCGGAGGATTCGACGTATTGCGTTCGACGCACCAAGACTCGCTGATCGTCTGCCAAGTCAGTACCAGCGTCTTAATGCAACCTTACACCCACATGACCCCCCGCGCGGCCTGTGGGCCTGGATCCGTTTTAACCAGACGGCTTCTCAATGGGATCAGGCCGCGACCGGCTTGCTGATGGGCATGGGCCTCTTTCGGGCGTCTCCGCTTCCGACATCTCCGCCCGCTTTTGGGCGATCAGCTCGGCGTCGCAGGTGGGGCAGAATTCGTGCTCGCCGGGGAGATAGCCGTGCTTCGGGCAAATGGAGAAGATGGGCGTCACCGTGATGTAGGGCAGGCGGAAGTTGGTCAGTGACCGCTTTACGAGACGCTTGCAGGCCTCCACGCTGGAGATGTGCTCGCTCATGTAGAGGTGCAGTACGGTGCCGCCGGTGTATTTGGACTGGAGCTCTTCCTGCAGTGCTAGGGCTTGGAAGGGGTCGTCCGTATGCCCTACCGGGAGCTGGGAGCTGTTGGTGTAGTAGGGGGCCTCCGGGGGCCCGGACTGGATGATGTCCGGGTAACGCTTGCAGTCTTCCTTGGCGAAGCGGTAGGTAGTGCCTTCCGCCGGGGTGGCCTCCAGGTTGTACATGTGCCCGGTTTGTTCCTGAAACGCGACCATTTGCGCGCGCAACCGGTCGAGGAAGCGGACGGCTATGACCCGCCCCTGGGCGCTGGTGATGTCATCGGCATCGCGGGTGAAATTGCGGATCATCTCGTTGATGCCGTTGACGCCGATGGTGGAGAAGTGGTTGCGCAGGGTGCCTAGGAACCGTTTGGTATAGGGGAAGAGCCCCTGGTCCATGTGGCGTTGGATCACCTTACGCTTGATCTCTAGGCTGTTGCGGGCGATTTCCAGCAAGGCATCGAGCCGGGCGTGGAGTTCGGCCTCGTCGCCGGGATATAGGTGTCCCAGCCTCGCACAATTGATGGTCACCACGCCGATCGAGCCGGTCTGCTCCGCGGAGCCGAAGAGCCCGTTGCCGCGCTTGAGGAGCTCGCGCAGGTCAAGCTGCAGCCGGCAGCACATGGAACGCACCATGTTCGGCGTGAGCTCGGAGTTGATGAAATTCTGGAAATAGGGGAGCCCGTAGCGAGCGGTCATGGCGAACAGCCGGTCCGCGTTCTCGCTCTCCCAGGGAAAGTCCGCGGTGATGTTGTAGGTGGGGATAGGGAAGGTGAAGATACGCCCCTTGACGTCCCCCGAGGTCATCACCTCGATATAGGCCCGGTTGATCAGGTCCATTTCCGCCTGGAGGTCACCATAGGTGAAGGGCTGCTCTTCGCCGCCGATGACCGGGACCTGTTCGCGCAGGTCTTCCGGGCACACCCAATCGAAGGTGAGGTTGGTGAAGGGGGTATTTCCGGTAACGAAGGTCTTGCCGCGACGGCGTGCAATGAAGGTACCGTTGCGCGTGGTCGGGCACCAGACCTTGCCACGGTAAGCACGGCGTTGAATGAGCTGGATATAGGTCTCACGGTTGCGGACGACGTTGAGCACGTGGACACCCGAGTCTGCTCGCGTGTAGACGGTACTGCCGTAGCCGGCCAGGACGCAAAGCTCCTGCAGCGCATCCAGGTTCTCCCGGTCGTTGGTGTAGATGCGGGTGCGGCCGTTCGGCTCGACGCTGCCGTCGCCCCGAATGTAGGTGTCTAGGAAGAGCCTGATCTGGCGCGCCGAAAGGGTACGGATCAGCGGCGGCACGCACTTTCGCGGCGTGTAGCGCAGCACCAGTTCGCTGCCTTCCGCATTGAGCCGATAGCGGCAGACCGGGTGGTTGGCGTAGGTTCCGGTCTGCAGCCGTTCGTGCCAGCTCAGTCCCAGCTCCGTCAGGACCCCCTCGATAGCGGCGGCGTTGTCGCGCTTGCCGGTGGACTGCCAGAGGCTTACGCGGCGGCGACCGTCATTGAAGTCGAAATTTCCCTCGGATACGACCCAGGTCAGGAGCTCGACCAGGTTGTCGTCTACCTCATGGACAGAGGTGGTTTCCCAGGCATTAGGCACGATGACCGGCGACTTCAGCTCGGCCACCTCTTCGATGTCTTCGAGTACCCAACGGTTGTCGCTGTTGAACAGCTTGCGCATCACCTTGTGCCGGGGCGTTACCCACTGCTCCTGGGTGCGGTTGAGCAGCACGTACATTTCGCCGTCGAAGTCGTAGGCGGTTATCGCCAGCGGCTCCAGATATTCCAGCCGATTATCACGCCAGTCGACCGTCGCGATCTTCTCCCCCTTAATAATCTGGTCATGGCGCTTCCAGCCGTTTTCCGTCAGGCATTCGGTTTCCTCGTCGACACACTGGCAACCCCACCGGGAGGGCACATTCAGGTTATAGATGAGCTCCTGAATGGCCTGTCTGACCTGCGCGTAGTCCAGGCGATCCTTGCGGACATAGGGGGCCATGTAGGTATCGAAGCTGGAGAAGGCCTGGGCACCGGCCCATTCGTTTTGCAGGGTACCGAGGAAGTTGACGATCTGCCCCACGGCGGAGGACAGGTGCCTGGGCGGGCCCGCCTCCACCTTGCCGGGGACCCCGTTCAGCCCCTCGTGCAGGAGGGTGCGCAGGGACCAACCCGCGCAGTAGCCGGCGAGCATGTCCAGGTCGTGGATGTGGAGGTCCCCTTCCCGGTGAGCGGTGCCGATCTCCGGCGGGTAGACGTGGGAGAGCCAATAGTTGGCGATCATCTTACCGGCGCTGTTGAGGATCAGGCCCCCCAGGGAATAGCCCTGGTTGGCGTTGGCGGCGACGCGCCAGTCGGAGCGGTCCAGATACTCGTTGACGGACGCGGCCACATCCACCAGGGTACGATGGTCTTGTCGCAGCCGGGAGTGCTGCTCGCGGTAGACGATGTAGGCGCGGGCAGTCTCGAAGTGGTTGGCGGAGATCAGGGTCTGCTCCACCACATCCTGGATGCCCTCGATGTCCGGGATGCGGCCCAGCTCGAGGCGGTGGCTGATGACCTTGATGACTTGGGTGGTGAGCCTGGTCGCTTCGAGGGCCCCGAACTCCCCGCTGGCCTGACCGGCGCGCAGGATGGCGGACTCGATCTTGCGGGCATTGAAGGAGACCTCCCGACCATCACGTTTGCGCACGCGGGTCGGCAGGATCGCGAGACGGGGCAGGGTATCGTGCATGCTTTCTAACCCGTTCGGTTAAACCGATCTATTTATAGATTTAAACATACAATATCTTGTGTTTGAAATTATTTTGGTTACTAGATATTGGTTTTTGACCAAGATCAACAAGGCGTCTCCCGGGGGGAACGGCCGTGGGGTGAACCACAGAGGACACAGAGAACGCAGAGTCGGGAATCCTTTCCTTTTTGCGTTCATTCGCGTTCATTTGCGGCGGATTCAAGTTATGGAAAGTCTGGTCTGGGCTGGCGACTTCCGGCTTCACCGCGCTCGAACTGCTGATTACGGTTGCGATCCTCGGTCTGGTCACGTCGCTGGCGGTTCCGGCGCTGCGGGACTTCGTGTTGGAGAAGCGGGCGGTCAGTGGCCTCAACGAGTTCATGGCGGCGGTCAATTTTGCGCGTAACGAGGCGGTCAGACGGGAGGGTATCAGTGACCCTATGCGCCAGCGTCTCGCCCCAGGCCGTGAAACCCGCATGCGATGCTAGAAAACGCTGGGAGAGCGGCTGGGTCCTGTTCGCGGACTATGATCGGAACGCCAGGTTGGATCCGGGCACCGGCGCTTGCCTGATCGGGAAGGATTGCCTGTTGCGGGTATGGGACGAGATCGATGACATGACGCTACGCGCCAGACGGGTGCGGATGACTTTCGATAGCTTGGGGGCGGCGCGGGGTTTCAATGCGACCTGGCGGTTGTGTGGCGAGCGGGGGGTACGGGCCGCGCGGGCGGTCATTCTGGCTCCGAGCGGGCGCCTGTGGCGGGCCAGGGACAGCGACGGCAACGGGATCCCGAATAGTAGTGGGGGTAACGACATTTCGTGCCCGTAATTCCATCGGGTCCGGATAACTTCGGCACCTGAAGCTGCATGCTGAGGTTATGATATGCAAGGAGAAAGCAAGCATTTCAGAAGCCGTCTGAAAAAGGGCCGTAGGCCATAGTCGGGAGTAGGCTGGGTTGGGGAACGAAACCCAGCGTTTACGGGCTCTGAAGTTATATCCTGGCTATCCAAGAGGTACCAGAGATGCCGAAGCCGACACCACCGCACCGTCCCCAGGCGGGCAAGACCATGGACACCGATCGCCTAGACCGAGTCGTTGCCGACGCCCGTCGGGCCCGGGACGAACGCGAGCAGGGTTATCGGGAGCAGGCACTCAAGCTCTATCCCTGGGTCTGCGGTCGCTGCGGACGTACCTTCAACCACGCGAACCTACGCGAGCTGACCGTTCACCACCGGGACCATAATCACGACCACAATCCCGCGGACGGGAGCAATTGGGAGTTGCTCTGCCTGTACTGCCATGACAACGAGCACCAACGCTACGAGCAACACACCGCCCCCGGCGGCGGACCCACCGGACGGAAACCGACCACCCAGACCACCCAGACCACCCATCGACCATTCGAGGGTCTGGAAGCATTGCTGAAAATCAAGGAGTAGAGAATTGTAGGTTGTCCAAATGTGTTAGCTTTTAGGAAATTTCTTAAGAGGATGTTGACATGTTGCATGGGCACGAGCACGTGAACAGGACTGGCGGATAAAGTGATGTTGGACTATCGGCGGGAATTCCTCGATTTCGCCCGCGCTGTGGGGGCCCTGAAATTCGGCACGTTCCGGCTCAAATCCGGCCGCGAGAGCCCCTATTTTTTCAATACCGGTCTGTTCGCCGGCGGTAGCCGCTTGGCCCGGCTCGGCCGCTTCTACGCCAGAGCCATCATCGCCGCGGGGATACCGTTCGATCTGCTCTACGGGCCCGCCTACAAGGGTATTCCATTGGCTGTGGCGACCGGCATCGCCCTGGCCGACCACCAGAACCGGGACCTTCCCTACGCCTTCAACCGCAAGGAGGCGAAAGACCACGGTGAAGGCGGCGAGATCGTGGGCAGTCCCCTCGCGGGTGATGTGTTGATCATCGACGATGTCATCTCCGCCGGGACCTCGGTGCGGGAATCCGTAGACATCATCCTAGCCCACGGCGCCCGGCCGGCGGGTGTCGTGATCGCCCTCGACCGCCAGGAGCGCGGTTGGAACGGACGTTCGGCTGTCGCCGAGATCGAAGAGATTTACGGCCTGCCGGTGTTCAGTATCGTTACCCTCGCCGACCTGATCGAGTACCTGCGGGCAGATCCCGCGACCTCCGATCTGCTCCAGGCTATCAGGGACTACCAAGCCCGATATGGAAGTGCCTAACGAGGCTTCGCCTCAGACCGACGAGTCGAGATGAGGCGTACCAGGGACCTGCTCCTGCCTGCGGCAGGCAGGGGCAGGTGATGCGTCGTACCAACAATTCAGGGAGCAGGGGGCAGTTTTCAAAAGTAATCACCAATGGAAGTCCCGATAACATTCGGTTCGGTTCTTTCATTCCGGGAATTCTTTTGCCTTGGAGGTTACGGATGCAGCGCCTGATCCAAGATTCCGACTGCCTGCCGCACGCCCTCTACCGTGCCGAGCAGGTGCGTGAGCTCGATCGGACCGCTATCGAAGAGCACGGAATTCCCGGGGCCGAGCTGATGGAGCGCGCGGGTCGTGCCGCTTACCGGCTGCTGCGGCAACGCTGGCCGGACGCGCGGGTCGTCACCGTGGTCTGCGGTGCCGGTAACAACGGCGGCGACGGCTATGTGGTCGCCCGTTACGCGCAGACCGAGGGTCTCGATGTGCGGGTCCTGCAGCTCGGGAATCGGCAACGGCTGCGGGGAGATGCCCTGACCATGGCGACGCGGTTTCGGGAGGCGGGCGGCATCGTCGAGCCCTTTCACGGTCTGCCCGAACGCGCGGACCTGATCGTCGACGCCATCCTGGGCACGGGGCTGGAGCGGGAAGTCGCTGGGGAGTGGGCGCAGGCCATTGCCGCGATCAATGGGCACCCTGCCCCGGTGATTGCCATCGACATTCCCTCCGGTCTGCACTCGGATCTCGGGAGAATTCTGGGTACGGCGGTTCGGGCGGAGGCCACCATCAGCTATATCGGGCTCAAGCAGGGCATGTTCACCGGTGCTGGACCCGATTGCTGCGGCGAAATCCGCTTCGATGCCCTCCAGGTACCGGCCACGGTCTATGCCCGGCAAATACTCTCCGCGCGCCGACTCGAGTGGACGCAGCTCCGGGGGCTCCTCCCGCGCCGGCCGCGTTCCGCCAACAAGGGGAGTTTCGGACATGTGCTGGTAGTCGGCGGGGCGCGGGGGTACTCGGGTGCGACGCGGCTGGCGGGGGAAGGCGCCCTGCGCACCGGTGCGGGCCTGGTAACCATCGCCACCCATCCCGAGCATGCCGCCTATCTCAACCTCGACCGACCCGAGCTCATGTGCCTGGGGGTCGAGGGTCCGGCCCAGCTGGACTCCATACTTGCAAGAACCACGGTGGTTGCGATCGGGCCGGGTCTCGGCAAGGATGCCTGGGGCAGGCGGCTGCTCGATCGGGTCCTGGAGAGCGAACACCCCCTGGTTGTGGACGCGGACGCCCTCAACCTCCTCGCCGCCGCACCTGCCTGCCGGGACGATTGGGTGCTCACGCCACATCCGGGTGAGGCCGCCCGGCTGCTCGCAACCGAAACGGGCGCGATCCAGGCGGACCGCTTCGACAGCGTCCGCCGCCTGCGGGACCGCTTCAGCGGGGTCGTGGTCTTGAAGGGCGCAGGGACCCTCGTCTCGGGACCGTCGCACAAGTCGCCCGGCGTCTGCACCGGCGGCAATCCCGGCATGGCGACCGCGGGGACCGGCGACGTGCTGACCGGCATCATCGCCGCACTGATCGCCCAAGGCCTCGGTGCCGAGGACGCCGCCGCTGCCGGGGTGTGCCTGCACGCCGCGGCAGGCGACGCGGCGGCCGCAGACGGTGAACGCGGATTACTGGCAAGCGATCTGCTGGCGCGGATTCG
>Ga0049103_1000205_pt1 | contig 10969 bp, 12 predicted proteins | sample WorMettrBAHAMAS1_FD_55018 | JGI IMG/M metagenome (GOLD analysis project Ga0049103, IMG submission 55018) | Marine gutless worms symbiont microbial communities from Max Planck institute for Marine Microbiology, Germany - Inanidrilus... | ecosystem: Host-associated > Annelida > Digestive system >...
TTCAAGCCTCCTCCAAAAGGAGGCTTGAACCACATCTCAGCTCATAAGGGAATCCTGAATCTCAACAGACCCTAGTCCAGGTTCAGTCATCGCGAGTCTCCAGCAAATCGGTTTTGGTCATCGGCGCGGTTTGGAAACGGAGCCCTGGCAATGGCCCCGCCAATCGCCGGTGGGAGGAGTGTGTGTTGCCAGGCACACTCCTCCCCTTTAGGGGAGGTGAAAACGTGGAAATCATTGAAATCGTTGATGTTTTCGACCGTTGGCAACGCTTGGCAATGGCAACGGTGCCAAATGGCGATTTCCGTTTGAATTCAATCGGTTGATAGGATTTCCAAGCGGCCGATTCCTGGCAATTGCCAAATGGCAACGTGGCAATTGGCAACGCAGGCCACCCCTTCCGGATTTGGAAAGCAAAGGCTGGAAACGCTGGAAACGGAGCAGCCATGGGCATCAATCCTCCGCCTCGTCGGCGCCATGCACGAACTGCCCCACGCCGCGGGCGAACGGCCCCGTCGGGATGTCCAGCCACTTGTCCTCCTTGGATCCCGAAGCCATACCCTTGATCAACGCCGGAGGACGTCTGTTGAGCAGGTCCTGGATCATGTCCTGGAGGCGCTTACGGCCCATCTCGTGGAATGCAGACGGCAGTCGGTGTCGTTGCTGATAGACGCCAGAGCCGCCGGTGTGGGTGAAGGGATGGCCGTTCTCGGCCGCCCGCGCGATAGCTGCCACCAGGGTGTCGATGAGATCCTGTTCGGGGAGACGGCTTTCGCGCAGGCGCGGTGTCACGTCGACGAGAAGGCCGGTGGGCGCACGGAGGAAAGTGCGAATGGTCCGGTCGGCCGGTCCATTAGCCTTGACCACCGCTCCTTGAAACACCGCGTTGCGGGCGAAGGGCTCTTCGAGCGCCTTGAAGACGAAGCCTTGGTGTTCCTCGGGCGCGGGCCACAGGGCGTAGACCATGCGCACCCCGTCGACGATGGCGCTGGTGCCACGCACGGCGTCGCGGGCCTGCTCGACCGAGGCGATGGGCCGGTTACCCTGGGGCTTGCGCATGTGGTGGGCGACGATCACCGCCGCGCCGGTTTCGGTGGCGAGGCTTGCCAACAGGCCGGTGGCGAAACTGCCGGCGGCCGGATCCGAGGTGACGTCGGCATGGATGAACGAGGCCAGCGGGTCGAACACCACCAGCTTGAGATCGCGCAGCCTCATGATCTGGTCGCGCACCATGCGGAACTGGGGCGTGATCTCGGGTCCGTCCTTGCCGGACACCACCAGCGGGATCGGGCCGCCCGCGTTGGGCAGCGGCACCACGATCAGCCGTTCCGGCCGCTCAAGCCGCAATTCCTCGGGATCGAGCCGTTGTAGGCGGCGATGTACCTCACCCTGATCGTCCTCGGCGGTGAAGATGACGGCTGTGCCGAACGCACGCACCGGGCCGCCGAAGGCCATGGGTTCGGGGCTGACCGAGATGGACCGGGCCTTTCCCGTCGCCACCGACAGCGCCAGGTCGAGGGTCATCATGCCCTTGCCGGTGTCGCCCATGGCGGCCAGGATCGAAACCACGCCCCTGGGGAACGAACCCTCGACCAGGAAGCGCTGCTCGGGGGCGTCGCCTGAATAGCGGGTCGCATGCCAGTCTGCGAGATCGAGGGACGCCTTCTCCGGTCGGATGGCCTGACGTTCGGTGGTGGCGATGAATTCGGCCACATCCATGCCTTCCTCGACCGCGTCCGCCGCGTCCCACTTCTCGGGGCGGTCGTCCGGCGGCAGCAGAACGGACACCGACAGGGCGCCAGCAGCCAAGACGGCTTGCGCGGCCGCCACGGCGTACCGCCAACCGGGTTCGTCCTTGTCCGGCCAGATCACCACGTGCTTTCCTTCGAACGGCGACCAGTCGGTTTTCTCGACCGGGGCCTTGGCCCCGTTCATGGCCGTGGTGGCGCAGATCCCGGCATCGATCAAAGCCTGGGCGGCCTTCTCGCCTTCGACCAGGACCACTTCGGACGCCGACTTGATGCCCGGCCGGTTGTAGAGCGGCCGCGGGTCGGGTGCTTTCATCTTGCGGTTCAGCACATCCCAGGGCCGGAACTGCTTTCCGCTGGGCGGATCGTAGCGATACACACAAGCGGTGAGCCGGCCGTCCTCGTCCAGATAGTCCCACTTGCCGGTGACCGGCCCCAGGTCGTCGGTGGGCGGGTTCTTTGCCTGGCTAGCCCGGTCGTCATGCAGGGTGCGGCTTCGGCCATCCAGCCATTCTCGGATGTCATCCATGATGGCAGGAAAATCCGTGCGCGTGTCTCGCCCAGAAACCGCAGCCCAGAGGCCGATGATGTCGCCGCCCTCGCCGGTAGCGAAGTCGTGCCACATGCCGGCCTTGGCGCCGGTCAGTTCCACTGACAGGCTGTCGCCGCGATTGCCCTGGACGTCGCCCACCAGGAATTTGCCGCGCTGGAAGACGCCGCCTGGCAGCAGGTAAGAGAGTACGCCCCGGATGTTGACCAGCATCCGGGTCTTGATTTCCTCGGCGGTCTCGGCGCCGTCCCAGGGACGAGTCTCGTCGAGGCGCTGGGGTTCGGCGTCGTTGAAGTCGCGCCAGCGCTCGAAATCAATCACGTTATCGCCCATCGCTGGTCCTCCAACAGCGGTCAGACCAGGCGCAGAACCGGCATTCATGGAAATCGGGGGACTGGGCCATGCGGGGCAGCAACTCACCCGCCTTGGTCGCCCGGATGATGCGCACCGCCTTGTCGCTCGCCGTCTGCGCCAGACCACCATCGAAGGGCACCAGTTCGTGATGGAGTTCGGCGGTGTCCTTATTGATCGCGGTGAACAGCGCCGGGTTTGCGGAAATCCCCGGCACGGTCTGTTCCATATAGGCCTGATAGGTGGCGATCTGGGCGGCGTAGATCGGCTTCGAGATGACCACGCCACGCTTCACCGTGTCCTTCCAGGATTTGTCGTTGAGCGACTTGCATTCCCAGAGCGCAGGGAAACCGGTCAGCACGGGCCCGGCATCGATGATGCCGTCCACATGGCCGCGAATGCGCCCGCCCGCGACGGAGAACCCAAACTGCTCGCCGCCCGGCCTGTTGCCCTTGGTGGTGTAGAGATCGAACCCAGCCTTGCGCAGCCAGTCGATGGCCAGATCCTCGAACACATGACCGGCGGCGAAGATGCGAAGCGTCTGGCCGTCGAAGTCGCGTCCGTCGTCCTTCGGCGCGTCGGCATACTCGAACTGCAGGGCGCGCTCGCAGGCCACGCCCAGGCGGGAGCCGCCGAGGTAGTTGCGCGCCGGCCTCGCGGCATTCTCCTCTTCCAGGGCCTCGTCGATGAGCGCGTTAATCCGATCGGCCACCGAGGCCGAGTGGTTGTAGTCCAGCATCAGAAAGGGCTCTCCATATCCTCGCCCTTGGCCGTAGCCAACATGGCGTCCTGAAAGCCGCCGACGGCAACCTCGATCAGGGTCAGCACCTGGGCCTCGGTGAGGTCGATCAGACGGGTCTGCCAGCCGATCTCCTCCATGACCTCGGCGACCATCTTCATGGCGGACCGGATCGCAGCCTGTTCCTGCTCGGTCAGGTCAACCATGCCCCAGCGCTCCTTCGCCAAGCGCGACCAGAAGCCTTGGCAACTCATGGAGCAGAACCAGACCGACGGCCGGCGCCGTTTCGAGGGCACCGGGTCGGACCAGCCAAAGCCACGGGCCGGACGCCGACAGACGGCACAGAGCACACCACGCGGATGCCAGTGACGCAGACGAGCGGCAGCATTGTCGGACGGAGGACACATGGATCATGCCGCCCTCCGCGCGTCGCTACTCGCCGAGGCCACCAGGTTGGTGATGGCCCCCTTGTTGAACTGGAAGGTAAGCAGCGCCGAGGCTTGATAGCGGGTCAGGCCGAAGTCCTGACGGTACTGGGGCGGCAGGTATTGAAGCTGCCGTTCCGTTGCCGGCTGGTTAAGCCAGGACCGGGTTTTGTGGGCGCTCTCGTCGGTCTCGTTCTCGTTGAGCCAGTCGTCGGCCGCCGCCAGGCAGACGGTGCGCTCGCCCACGGCCAGCAGCCGCGAGCGCTGCCCCTTCGCTCCGCCGATGGCATGCCAGCGTCCGTGCAGAAAGAAGATCCCGCCCCAGGCACTGAAACCGTTGGCGACCAGAGCCGCGTCATCGCCGAAGAGATCGCACCAGCGGAAGCTGGAGCGCTTCAGCAGGTCGATCTCAGACATGACGAAGTCGGTGAGCGCGGTCGCCTCGCCTTCGCCCGCGCCGACGGTTTCCCAAAGGTAGCCGCAGAGGGGACATTCGCCGCCCGCCAACGGCACCTGGGCGCCGCAGTCCGGGCAGTCCTTGGTCGGAGCCTCGCCGTCCCCGGTCTTGCCGTCCAGATTGACGTCCTGTTCGAGGCATCCGTGCAGCAGGGTCGAGGTGCCGAAGTCGAGCACGATGCAGTCGGTCTTGACCTGGCCTGGGAACTCGTTCGGATCGACGGTGCGCAAGCCACGCCCGACCATCTGGATCATGGTCGACTTATAGGAACTCGGGCGCAGCAGGACGACGCAGCCGGTCGGCTGGTGGTCCCAGCCCTCGGTCAGCACCGCCACGTTGACGATGACCTGGGTATCGCCCTTCTCGAAGGAGCGCAGCACCGAGCGGCGTTCGGCCTCGCCCATGTCACCATGGACCATACCGGCGGCCACGCCATCCACAAGAAAGGCGTCGGTGACGTTGCGGGCGTGATCGACTGTTGAGCAGAACACCACGGTCTGCCGATCGCCCGCCTTCTCCCGCCAGTGACGGATCACAGCCTCGGTGATCGGCGCCTTGTTCATGATCGCGTCGACCGCCTTCATGTCGAAGTCGTCGACGGTCTTGCGCACACTCTTCAACGCCTCCTGAGCGCCGACGTCGATGACAAAGGTGCGCGGCGGCACCAGGTGACCCGACGCGATCAGTTCGCCGATGGTGATCTGGTCGGCGACGTTGGAGAAGACGGGCCGCAGACCCTTTTTGTCGCCCCGGTTGGGTGTCGCCGTAACGCCGAACACCCGGAGGTCCGGATTGCGGTCCCGCGCCCGGTCGATGATCCGCCGGTAGCTGTCGGCGGCCACATGGTGGGCCTCATCGATCACCAGCAGATCGAGCGGCGGCATGGCATCGAGATTGGCGGACCGGGCCAGGGTCGGGACCATGGCGAAGGTGGTCCGCCCCCGCCAGGACTTGGTACGGGAGTCGACGATCGAGGTGCTGACTTTCGGATTGACCTTGGCGAACTTGAGCACGTTCTGCGCCGTCAGTTCGTCGCGGTGGGCAAGCACGGCTGCCTTGGCGTCGTTGCCCTCCAGCATCCGGCCGACGAGCCCTGAGAGCATGATCGTCTTGCCGGCCCCGGTCGGGGCGACGCCCAGGGTGTTGCCGTGTTCATCGAGCGCATCGACGGCGCGCTCGACGAACACCTTCTGGCGGGGTCGGAGAAGCATCGGCCCGTCCTCCTACTGCGCCCAGGCCGGGCGGCCCGGATTGGCGGCGGGCTGCGGCGCCGGGGCGGCCGGCGCCGAGGTCGTCGCGGCGGACGGAGCACTGCCGCCCGGACGCCAGAGGCCACCGTTCTCCTGGAACGCCTTCCAGTCCTTGGAGCCCGGCGTGACGGCGAAGCGGATCTCGTTCTTGGCGTCGCCGTTGGCGTCCTTGCCGACGTCGATCTTGGCCAGAAACTCGATGCCGTCGAGGTCGGCGAACCCGTTGATCCGGCGCGCCGCCTGGGCCTGGGGCGAATTGTCCTTGTCCGACAGCCCGCGTGCCGAGTTGAGGATACCGCGCACGAAGGAGCGGCCCATGTTGCCCCACTCGGGCCCCTTGAGGCTCAACAGGCCGATCAGCGACCAGACCTTGCGGCGGGCATGGGCGCCTTCGAGGATGACGAACTCGGCATTCAGGTAGACCGAGCCCGTGGTCTCGTTGCGGGTTGCATAGCCGCCGGTCCAGCCCTGGGAGGGATCGTCATAACCGCCCGGCTTGAGGGTCATCCGCACGGGCACGACGGAGCCCTTGGGGATCAGATCGTAGGAGTTCTGGGACTCCGCGTCGTTGTAGTCGTTCCACGCACCAGTCATGGTCAGGACGCTCCTTCATTGTCTTGGGAAACAGGGGTGTCGGCGGGCTGGGATGCAGGGCGGCCAAACGCCAGCCGCTCGCTCGCCGGTTTGACGGGGCCGCCTATCTTTTCCATCAGGCGGCCGAGATGGGGTTCTTCGATCTGGTCGAGACGCCCGCTGCGATCCTTGGCGGGAAAGCCGAAGGGGTTGAGGGTCTGGCAGACGAAGGCCCGGAAGGGCTCGCCCTCGCCCTGGCTCACCTCGGCCATGGTGATGACCTCGTCGACGATGCCCGGCAGTTCGTTGCCGGTCTTGGAGCCGTCGATCTGCGGGACGAAGACGCGCCGGTTGAAGTCGTCGAGCTTCTCGTCGAGGATTCCGACGAACCAGACGTTCTTGCCTCGGCTGTGCTGCAGGTGGGTGAGCCAGGCAATCATCTCCTGGCCGTGCAGACCGTAGGCGCCGCGCATGTCGGGCTTGCCCGTGCGCTCGGAGACTGCCTGCGGCTGGCCCTTGCACCACTGGAAGCACAGACGTCCGGCGACCGTGATGCTGTCGATGAAGACGGTCCGGTACTTTTCCAGCGCCGCCGGATCACCGAAACGCTCGCACACCGCCTCGAAATGCGCCTGGCTGTAGACCTGGTCCTCGCGGAGCGCCGGGTTCGGGCCGCCGATGAAGACGGCGAAGTCGCGGCATTCGGCCCAGGTTCGCGGCCGGATGGTGTCACCGGGCCAGCCCTCGATGGCAAGGTCGCCGGCCTCCAGATCGAAGAACAGGGTGGACGGCGCATCCAGCGTCCAGAGCAGCGAGGTCTTGCCGATCCCTGACTTGCCGAAAATGCATCCCTTGACGCCGCGCCGTTCGGCCAGACGCTCGTCGGCGGAAATGATGGGGAGCGCGCTCATTGTTCGCCCTCCCCGAGGATCAGCTTGAAGCTCTCCTTACCCGTACGGACGGTGCGGGCTTCGGCGAATGCCGACTGGATGTGTGAAGGCCAGGCCGTGTACTTGCGCTCGGAGACCTTGAAGGAGATCTCCACGTACTCACGGGGATCCTCGCCGTCGGCCTTGATGCGCTCGACCAGGTCGGCCAAATGGGCCTGGTCCCAATCGACGCGTTTGGGGAGTTCCGCCACCACGGTAACGGCACCGTTCTGGAAACGAGCCGTACCGGTATCCCTTCCTTCGGACCGACGTTGGTCCGCAGCGCGCGAAGAGAACTTCCGGGTGATGGCTCCGTCGAGCCAGTCCTTGGCGGTCTTGGCCGAACGCATGGCTGCATCGGCTTCCTCCTGCAGCAAGGCAAGGGTCTCTGCCGGCAAGTCGGCGATGTCGCCGATCGGCATGTTGGATAGGTCGTTCAAAGTGGGACGATTGGGGATGCTCATTGCCGCCTCCCCTCAAGCCGACGCCGAAAAGGCGTTGTCGGCGGTGCTCTTGCGCATCTGCTCCGCCTCGAAAGCCTCGACGTCTTCCAGGCGGTACACGACGCGGCCGCCGATCTTCAGGAAGGCGGGCCCTTCGCCCGTCCACCGCCAGCGTTCCAGCGTGCGGTGGCTGATGTTCCAACGATCGGCCAGTTCGATCTGATTGAGATGCCGAACGGTCATCTGTCTCTCCTTCGGTTCAATTCGAAAACCTGCGGAGAGGATGGCGCTCGATCAGAAATCCGTCGTCGGGATCGCCGATGGACCGTTAGGGGACGAATTAGGATGAATCAGGGGGATTTGAGGGGATCAGTTGGGGATAGCCGGGGGATGGTCACACACCCAAACACACAAAAAGCCCGGCGGACCGGGCTTTCGAGAGGGGGATTTACGAGAACTGGATGTTGAGGCGGTATTTGCCGCGACGATCGGATTGGATCAGCATCCGCCAGTCGGGCTGGGTTTTGAAGAGGTCTGCCATGCGGGTGCAGGACGAGCCCGCCTCCGCCAGCACCAGCTTGCCATGCCGCCACGGAGATGCAGTCGTCGCGGCCTCATAGAGGATCCGCACCACCTGGGCCTGGATGGGACCAAGCGTGTACGTCCGATCCCCCAGCGTCACCTCACTGAAGTCATTGCGCTGGGAGAACACGCTTTCCGTCGTCCGGGGCGTTCCGCCAAGGCCATGTTTGGCCTCGGCCCTGTTGCGCTCTTCGCGGCGGACCACAAGCTCTTCGCGCTTCACAACGATTCCCTCTTCGGGATGAAGGACTTGGCAATACTCGGCGTCAGGCGCATCGAAATGTTGGACCTCGATCTCGCCTTCGTGGAACAGCTTGTAAACGTCGTGTGGACGGAGATCCTGCAGCCCCTGGAACCAAGCCTGCTCCTCCGGGATGCTGAACCATTGGCCGTCGTCCGTCTCCTCGTAGGATCCGCGCTCGATTCGGACGCCATAGAGGCGGACCGAGACTTTGAGAAGACCGTTTTCCGCCAAATAAGCGAGATCACGCCGAGGAATACCCCAGCGTTCTTCGACCTCCTCCAGGGCATAGTAGTCTTTTTCAATCCCAGCCATCCGCATCATCCCGCACGCCCACGTTCCGCTTTTGTTTTATTCTCTTGACCCCGACAAATCAATCCTTTTTAATCCACACAATCCACAGGATTAAGGTGACCCGATGCGATACACCATGGCCGACAGGCTAAAGGCGAGATCCAGACAGCTCGGCATGACCGCCGGGCGTGTCGCCGAACTTGCAGGTATCAACAGGTCATTCGTCTACGACATCATGCGTGGGCGATCCGAAAACCCGAATCAAGAAAAGCTCGATCTGGTCTGTGGCGTTCTCAATGTCGAGCGCAACTGGCTCCTTCATGGCGTCGGAGATGTCGATGGCGAGTCGCCGATCATGGAAGATCCCATGGAGGCCTTCGTCAGCATCCCGTCTGTTGAGGTGACCGCCTCCATGGGTGGCGGCAATCTCGTCACCGACGAAGTCGAGGATGGGGAGCCCTATCACTTCCAGCGATCCTGGATCGTCCACGACCTGAAGGCAGACCCTTCCAGCTTGCGGATCATGCATGTCGAAGGCGATAGCATGATGCCGACCCTGAATTCCGGCGACGTGGTTCTCGTCGATCTGTCGCGGAAGTCCCCCACCCCGCCCGGTATCTTTGTCCTATTCGATGGAATGGGGTTGGTCGCCAAGCGCCTTGAGAACATCCCCAACAATGACCCGCCCAAGGTTCGTGTGATCTCGGACAACACCTTCTACAGCCCCTACGAACGGACGGCTGACGAGATCAACATCATTGGGCGGATCCGCTGGTTTGCGCGAGAAATCTGAGATGATTGAGCTTCGCAAAATTGATGACGACGAACCGGCGCTGACGCTTTCCCCGATGGTACAGGCCATTGAGAAGATGTTCTCCTATATCGATGAACACGGGGGTATCGGATTAACCCCTTCCAAAGCGTTCAAGCGAACCTTCGTTCATTGGGCTGCGGCTGAGTTCAAGTGGCCGGGCTTTTCCGAGAGCGATCTGTTCGCGGTCAACAAAGTCCTGAACGAGATCGACTTCCCACCTCTCATGGATCTGCACGACATCCTCATCGCGCTGAAGATCGGCAGACACTACAAGGCACAGTTCAAACTCACCAAGTCCGGGGAAACCTTGGTCGGCCATCCCGGACGGGTATTCGGGATCGTCATTCCCTTCTACCTGTTCGAAGTCGATCATATGCGGTTTTCACGCCGTGCTGAGCAACCACTGGGGAACTGGGACATCTTCCTGAATGTGCTCAATGTTGAAGCCGAGAATGGCATCACGGGTGGAGACTTTCGAAGCGCCCTCTTTGGCAATCCAGACGCGAATGAGACGTTCGACTACCTCCAGAGCAGTCTGTACGTTCAGGTTTTGAGGCCCCTCTGCTGGGCCGGGCTGCTTGAAGAAAAGCGCATCGGAAAGTCATCTCGGACCCATCAAAGCATCTTTTCCAAGACGCCGCTGTGGAAGGCAGGGCTAAAGCTATGAGACGGCGACGTTCGAACACCACTGTTCTACGCATTGCCAAGTGGCTCGGAACAGCAACCGGGGTAGCCGGTGCAGTTATCATCGCCGCGAACCTTGGCATCGTGGCCCATGGTTTCGTGTTGTTCCTTATCTCGTCCGTTCTTTGGAGCGCCGTAAGCTGGGTTCAGCGCGAAGCAAGTCTACTGGTACTCCAAGCAACATTCACCGTTATCAATGTGATCGGAATCTATCGATGGCTCGGCGCTTGAAACGATACATCTTTGCGGCAGCGTTGATCGCAAGTCTGCCATGTTGAGCGGCTCCAGCAAATGCGGAGGACCTCGTCGGACGCGCCTCTGTCATCGATGGAGATACAATCGAGATCCATGGCCAACGGATCAGGCTCCATGGGATAGACGCGCCTGAAAGTCGGCAGCTATGTAGGAAAGATGGGCGAGAATATCGATGCGGACAACAGGCATCCCTGGCTCTAGCCGACAAAATCGAAACACGCCCCGTCACGTGCGAACAGAGGGATATTGATCGCTACAAACGGATCGTTGCCATTTGCCGAGATGGTGAGGAAGACCTGAACGCCTGGATGGTGTTGCAGGGCCACGCGGTTGCCTATCGCCGCTATTCCAAGGACTACATCGCAGCGGAAGAGCGAGCCCAAGCCGAGAAGCGTGGCATCTGGTCAGGGCAATTCACTATGCCATGGCTCTGGAGACGGGGGGAGCGGCTCAAATGACAAGGCCTTGGGAGGCGATCGTGCTGAGCACGACAGATTTACATATTGGCCGTCGACAGCAGATTCCGTCCGATGTAAAAGTGGACACCTCGAAAAACCTCCCCTTTGTCGCCGGTTTCTGATTCACTGACGGAATCGGTCCCGGGAGAGTGGAATGAAGGGTCAACTTGGATTTTTCG
>Ga0049103_1000230_pt1 | contig 10413 bp, 5 predicted proteins | sample WorMettrBAHAMAS1_FD_55018 | JGI IMG/M metagenome (GOLD analysis project Ga0049103, IMG submission 55018) | Marine gutless worms symbiont microbial communities from Max Planck institute for Marine Microbiology, Germany - Inanidrilus... | ecosystem: Host-associated > Annelida > Digestive system >...
TAGGAGAAGCCGCGCGACGCCGGGTATAGGCCTATATAATGTACCGAGAGAGTTTCTGCTGCGGAGTTGGAAGTGCGCAGTTAGAGTGTGCAGTTAGCAGTTAGCAGTTGACTGTCGTCTGAACGTACAAAAGAAAGCTAAAACGATTCTGACTCTGTTGAGTATACCACCATCACTATCACATAGTGGTGGAGATGGGACGTTGGTGTCATGTCCCTGCGATTTCGAGACGCGCTTGACACTGCCGGCGTACTGACTCGCGCCGCTGTACAACGACGTCTCAACTCGGAGGACATGACAAGCACCGACACGGAGATCCCGCCGCCGCCGCCGCCACCGCCGCCGACGACTGAGCCGGCGATGCCATCGTTGGCGAAGGTCGAACCTCATCCGCCGACGGTCAGCGACGAATCACGCTCGGTGTTTCGCGACGACTACCGTGCACCGTTCCGTGACGAGGTACGTCAACAGTCTTGCGCCCCCAAGCCCCGTCGGTCAGTCCCCGACTCGTACGCACCAACGGTGTTCGACGGCAAGACTCTAGACCCCGAACCTTGGATCGCCCACTTTCAACGCTACACCGAGTACAGACAGATGGAGGATGACGAGAAACTGGCCATGTTCCCTCTTTTCCTAAGAGGAACGGCTGTCGATTGGTACGACGCTCTGGACGACAAAACTAAGCAGCGATTTGATACTCTCCTCGACGAGTTCAAGAAGTACTTCTGTAAGACAACACTCGACTACGTCTTTGACGAGGAGACGGTCTTCACCAGGGTCCAGCGTCCAGGGGAGCGTGCTCGTGACTACGTAGCAGCGATCCAGAAATTGGCGAAACGAGCGCCACATATGGATGACAACATGCTGATATGGGCGATCCTTCGCGGTCTACGTCCGAACATTAGAGCGTTCGTTCTCCAGCAAAAAGGCGCAGACAGTGTCTCAGACATCATCGAGACGGCAAAGATTGCGGAAACCGTGGGGCTGACCGACTCCGGGGCGGGCGGCGCCGACATGACGCAACTGATGAACGAGGTCAGGGCGAGCAGGGCGGAAGTTCAGCAGCTGTCTACGCGCATGAACCAGATGTCCGTCAACGCCGTCGCACCTCCTCCCCGCCGCTCCCCTACTCCGGAACGGCGTGGCGATCGGAGAGTGCGGTTCGACAACACGCCGCCGCGCGAGGCGACCTCGGCCGCCAACTACCGTCGCGGCGCGGCGCCATTCGGCCGCGGTATGGCGATGCGTGGTTCTACAACACAGTACAACAGAGGTACAGGACCGCCTGGCTGTGACCGTTGTGGTAGAGTTCACCCACCAAACAGATGCATAGCCACTGGCCTCGCATGCCACAACTGTGGGAAAATTGGCCACCTGAGGGCTCGTTGCCGTAGTGCCCGCAGAGGAGCTAGGAACCCCCAATAGGGGTGTTCGCCCGTCCACCTGAATGTGGTCGGGCCCGAAAGTCGATCTCGGGTCACGCCTAAGTTGGAAGACAATTTCGTGTCAGTTAGAATTGGTAATTGTAATACACGTGCCATCATAGATACGGGTGCACACCGTTCTTGTATCTCATTGTCATTTGTGCGACGTTTGAAATTACAGAATAAAATAATTAAAACATCNGACCGTCGCAAATTGTTTACCGCGGACGGGCGACCACTGAAAGTCATCGGTACAATATATTTAACCATAAATATAGAAGACTTGTTACTTCCGGCTACATTTCAGGTCATCGATCGCCTAAATTATGACGCATTGCTCGGCATGCAGTTTTTATCTGACACAAATGCGAATATCGATATTCCGTCGAAAACTCTTACACTATACGATGGTTTGGTGGATACAAAACTCATGAAATCTTCAGACACGNTACTNCGTACAATAAATGCGGTTACCATACCCGCAAGGTCAGAGGCCTTAATTCCAGTATCGGTTCCTCGATGTTTTGATTCTAAAGAGGCCATCGTGGAACCGTCTGCAAACATAGGTAAAAGATGCTTAGCGCTGGCTAAAGCTATTGTACACCCAGAATATGGACGTACGGTGTGCAAAGTTCTGAATCCGACAAATGTTCCGATTTTGCTAAAACGTCGTACAACTATTGCNGTGATTGAACATTATCCTATCGATTATATCAGTGTAATAGAAGACACTGTGCCGAATGATATAGTATCGGGCCGTATGGCCGATCCTGTGATTTCTATGACAGAGCAAAAATTGGCGATTAAAAAGAAAGGGATATCTTTGGATCAGAATGATCTTACAGATGCGCAGTTTGAGCGTCTGGTCCACTTAATTTATATGAATCTTGATCTGTTTGCAACGTCTATGCAGGATTTAGTAGGCACGGACGTAGTACGGATGGATATTGATACTGGAGATGCGGCGCCTATACGAAAAAGGCCGTATAGACAAAGTCCACAAATAATGCAGGAAATGCGAAAACAAGTAGAAGAAATGGAAGCTGCAGATATTGTAGAATCCAGTGACTCACCTTGGAACTCTCCATGCCTACTTATAAAGAAAAGTGGTGGAAATGAGTATCGGTTTGTGAACGATTTGCGTGAAGTTAATAAATTAACGAGGCCTGTTTTTTGGCCTATGCCCACAATTACTGATATTGTGGATACTATTTCTGACAAATCGCCAACTCGCTTCACAAAATTAGATATGAAAAATGCGTATTTTCAAATATTATTAACTGATGAAAGTAAGCCAAAAACTGCGTTTTCGGTAGCTGGAAAACATTATCAGTATAAAAGGATGGTTCAAGGACTTTCTAATTCGGCACAGTGTTGGCAGAGGTTATTGACGAAGGTGTTGTCAGACATGTTGTTTAAGTCTGCAATTGTTTACTTAGATGATGTATTACTACTATCTAGAGACTTTGATGAACATTTCGGTCATTTAACTATGCTTTTTGATAAGTTCAGACAAGCTCGGCTTAGGATGAATGGCAAGAAATGTAAATTTGCAACGGACGGTGTTCAGTATCTAGGCCATTACATTTCGGCTCAAGGAATAGTGCCAGACAGCTCTCGGACTGAAATAATCATTAATTGGCCTCGGCCGCAGAATCAGAAGCAAATTAAATCTTTTTTAGGAGTCACAGGTTTTTATCGCAGACATGTGCCTAATTATAGTCTAAGGTCAGCCCCATTGCGTGACCTTCTGGCTAAAGATAAACCATTTGTATGGGGAGATGCGCAGGAAGATGCTTTCACTGATCTGAAAAATGTACTTATAAAACCTCCGGTCCTAGAATTTCCAGTCGCAGAGCGTGTCTATTATTTGCAGTGCGATGCCGCGAACAGCGATAAATCTGGCATTGGATACGTCCTCGGCCAGATAGACGAGTTAGGCCATAAACACGTCATTAGTTACGGCGGCCGCGGCTTACGCGCATGTGAGCGCAGATGGTGTATTACTCAACTCGAGGCGCTTGCCTTGTTGACCGGCATCAGAGAAAATCATATATACTTAGCGGGCCGTCCGTTTATAGTGTACACAGACCATGTTAGTCTCAAATATTTGCAGTCGTTGAAGTTTCTGCGAACAACCGCCTAGCGCGTTGGGCCTTAGCTCTACAGCCATATACTTTTGAAGTACGATATAAAGAGGGCCGTAAATTGACGGCTGCGGATGGGATTAGTCGGCGTCCGTATCCCGAACCGCAGGTAGATGAGACAGACGATGATGACGAATTAGCAGAAGATTCTTATATAGCACAGATTGACGTGGACGTTTTTGACGGGCCCGATGGACGAGACGGTATGGGCCTACAGACACACTGGCATGAGATTACATTTGAATACGCTTATACTGAACCACATATGACACAGTCAGAGACGTTAAATGTAGTAGAACAAGAAGTCGGCACTGACATTACCGACACGTGCGACATACAGACTTTACAGAGAAAGTGTCCAGATCTCATTCCGTTTTTCCAGTATTTGGAGGACGGGGTATTACCTCAAGATGATAAAGCCGCAAGGAAACTGGTTTTCGAAGCGGAACAGTTTGTTATTGATAATGGCGTTTTATATCATATCTTTCACCCAAGGTCTAAGCGAATAGACCAAGTCAAGCCAGTAATAAAACAACTGTGCTTGCCACGTGAGCTCAGAGAGCCAGTTNTGAAATCGTATCACGACAANAACTGTCATATTGGTCAAGAGAGACTGTATAATACTCTTAANTTGAAGTATTATTTCCCATTCATGTTNNCTTGCGTACTAAAGTATGTAGCTTCGTGCGAAAGATGTCAANAAGCCAAAACTTCCACACACCGTAAGCGTGCACCTTTACGCCCTTTGGAGGTCGTACCACCTTTCCATAGAGTACACATAGATTTTGTCGGACCTCTTCCCGAGACGTCACCTGATAAATTTCAACACTTATTGGTAGTTGTAGATTCGACTACATTGTGGCCGGAAGCATTCCCGTTGAAATCTACCACAGCCGAAGAAGTTGCACGGACTTTGTACAAGGACATTATAGCTCGCCATGGTTTGTTTCAAAAGTTGGTGACTGATGGAGCTCGGTCATTTCGCAACAAGCTTATAACAGAGCTATGCAAATTACTCAAAATCAAACATACAATTACTTCTGCTTACAATCCAGCTGCAAACTCAAAAGTGGAACGAATGAATCAGAGTCTAATTAGGTCGATGAAATTAATTACTGAGAAACAGTCAGACTGGGCTGAGTATGTCACCCCAGTCCTCATGTCGTATCGGGCTAGCGTGACGTCATCTACAGGCGTCAGCCCTTACTACGCAATATATGGCCGTGAGATGCAGCTAGGCATAGATTTACAGTTGTTGCAGGAGATGGAAAAATCCACTGACTTACAAAGCTATACATCTGAGTTGATTCCGCGACTCAGAATGACTCATGATATTATACAACAGAATTTGAAGGACAACAACGATGAGATGAAAAGGCGTTACGATCAAAATACACAAACTCCTAACTTCCAACTAGGAGATAAAGTAATGGTTTTTCAGCCGGCCATAAAGAAATCAGAATGTGCTAAATTGAAATCATTATGGTCTGGTCCCAGTCTTATAGTGTATAAGTCGGATGATGGTCTTTCCTATAAACTGAAGGACTGTGTGACAGGAAAGGAATCTNANTCTTTTGTACACAGTAACAGGNTGAAGCCATTTAACGAGGATCGAGATTTGCTATATAGCAAATACCAAGTTACACCGCAGCCACAAACAGCGGTTACAGATGTGAGCTCGGATGACTCGAGTTTGCAAACAGCTGATCAGGAGGCAGACGATTGGCTTCCTATACAAAAGATAGTAGGCCGGAAGAAGGTTAACAGTAAAGTTACGTATAAAGTATTGTGGATGGATGGTACTACTTCCTGGTTACCGGCCAGAGATGTGACAGAGTTCGCTAAGAATAGCTATATTATAGAGAAGCGACAAAAATCACGTAAACGACGACAATAAACGACCATAAGTGTTTATGACATTAGAGATGACGTGGTATAGTTTTAAGACTCGACAACGCCTCGCTTAAATCCTTAGGGCCCCTCAAAATTGTTAAAATTCGGAATTTTAGTGCGCGCAACTTTGGGCTTGTTTGTTTATTTGCTTCGTAGGCGAGGCGAGGCGCTGGGCCGTGAGTGTAGCCGTACTGCTGGTTTTCATCAGCATCTTCGGGACTCATGTGCAGATGTCAGAGGCCGCCAGTCGAGTCCGCCACGTGACACGTTTAAACTACGGTGTCTTTTTCAGATCGGTCGGACAAACTACTTTTGTGAATGACGTATGGAGCCAAGTTTTTCACGTTCGTTTACCTACTATGAATGATGGTGATTTGTCGCAGCGTGTTCCTCAATGTAATGAGGGCCGTTTGAGAGAATTGAATGCAATGCAATGCCGCAGTATAAGGAAGCTAATTTCTACGGCTCACAGTTTGTATGTGAATACTACAGTTGAAACTAGAGAGACCGTAAAACATATATATGACCTTCTGCCAGATCAGAATTTCACTCGCCCTTCGCTTTCAAAAAGGGCCTTGTTACCTTTTGTGGGTGACATAATGTCAGGTTTGTTCGGTACAGCTTCCGAAAGACAAGTTGCACCAATACAAAATGAGATCAAACGATTGGCAGATGGTTTCCAATTGGTCGTGCGTGGAATGGAATTCCAGCATCGACGGCTATCAGGTTACATGACCTTGGCAAACAATAGAATGGACACGATCACAAATATGACGGTTGTTCAAGAGCAGGCAATTCAGTCACTTGTGACTGAGTTTCAGAGAATGCAATCGTCACAGTCGACATTACAATTCACATTTCAAGCAGCGATTACTAAGATAACAGAATACATTGCGGTGACAAAACAGATGCTTGAGTTCAAAAACGCTATCCACCTCTTAGTCAACGGATTTTTGTCTCCTGAGATAATTGACAAGGACACGTTGAAGGAGACTATCACTTCAGTTAATGCTGAACTTGACAAACAATATCCCGGATTGCGTTTAGTGTATGGCACTGCGTCTGATTACTATAATATTCATGACTACTTGATTGCTAGACATGGCCGAGAGTTGCTCATACAAATTCACATGCCGGTTACCTCTGTGTTTGATCCGCTCTCAGTGTATAAAATTGAGACCTTTTCAGTACCGGTGCCTACCCAATCTGGTCATGTCACTCAAGTTGTAGGCTTGCCTAATTATTTGGTTACTCATCAGAAACACTCTTATTATGTTGTGTTGGACAGAATTGACTCCACGATCAATTCAAAGACTTGGTACACAAAAGACCATTATTATGCGTTTCGCTCATTCAAGCGTGACGTTTCATGTGTTAGTGCTTTGTTTCAGAATGACGTTGCCTTAGTGCGAGAGATCTGTCGTTTCAATACGCAAGGCAGAATTAACTCCTCACGTTTGGTTCTTGTCAGACTCTGAAGCAATCTTTGTGAACATCACTCACGCAAGCTTACAATGCGAAGGTCAATTCACGAATCTTTCTGGATGTATGTTTTGCACAAGACAAATCCCTTGCGGGTGTAGTTTGTGCATATTTACGCATGACACATTACTTGCAAAGCGTTGGTGGGCGCCAAAGATCTCCAAATGTCAGGGCCCNCNGAACGTGACTGATTCCAAGATCATTATAAATNTAGCAACTTTGCAAGCTTTTTTTCACGATGACCAGCTGCAAAATCTGTCAGGCGATACCTTTTTAACTTACGAGATGAAGGTAACTTTACCCAAATTTGATTTTTATAGTCATCGATTTCAAGAACTACAAGCCGCTGATGATCAAGAGCATTATGATTTACAGAAATTTGCCAACCGTGTACGCAATTCATCACGTATTTATCATCGTTTGTCAGACGTTATCACGGAAAGAATGGCGGAATTAATGTACGAAGCAGATTATAACGATCTGACTACTGGTTTTTCGTGGTCTTGGTATCTAAAATGGGCTTCTATATTCGCTTCTTTCTTGGCATTGTTACTTGCTTTATTTTTGGCTTATAAGGTCAAAGTTATCGCATCTACCATGACTTTGTTATCTGCTGGGGCTACAGCAGCCGAAACCGGTTTTCCGAAAGAACTTTCATATTTTCAGCAGGACAGTGACAGACAGGGGTTTTTGCCACTAAAACAGTTCAATGACACAAAACTTGACTATAAGTTACAACCTTGGCATTTTGATGTTACAACAATGAGTATCGTTATTTTGCTTGCGCTTTTGGCATTTGTGTTTTTCTGGTTCTATAAGAATAGACAGAGGCAACAGCTGTTTATTGTCTTGGAAATTGGCAATTTGAGTCAGACATCACGTGTACGTGTGATGACTCTACCCGGTGCTATATATAATTATTCATTCAAGGCTACAAATTACATTGAAACCTTAGCGGTTACCTATTGTTTTCCCAAATTGAAATTGCGCTGGGAGAGTTTTGAAGTCCGTCAGGTACTGTTAGACGCACCGCTGAAGTTCCCATCAGAAGTCTTGATCTCCTTTTGGACAGCGCGTAAGTTGGCAGCCATTCTGAAAACGAAATTTTATTGCCTAACACTACTGGAATATGAACGTCAATTTAAACTTTTAGATTTTGAAGGCGCGGAACTCTCAAATGCTGAAACACCCGCAATTCTTGTGTCCAGTGATGTTGAGAATGTGACTAATATGCAACAAGAAGAGCGCATACAGGTCCCAAGTAACGTTCTACAGCTGTACCCGAGTTTAACTAACCTCGCTACAGTACCATGACACGGATAACACAGGTTGACTTCGAGATCAGAACAAAATGTGTATATAATTCGCTTATATTACATGTATTTGAGTGTTGTAATGGTATTGGACATATGTTAATTAGCTACGTGTATTAGTGTAGCCTACATGTATATAAGTTGTTCGTTTTGAGCTACATGGCGCATGCCAGTTTTTTTGTGGCGCACACGTTAGTTCGCACATTTTACCTCTGTGCGGCCTTCGACTGACAGTGAGCAGCTGCGCCCGAGTCAGCAACCGCTCCCGGATTAATTTACGACCTAGGCCTACAGGGAGCCGATGTTCCTGGCAACTCGGCGGTTCATTTCACTGGCTACAGTGGTACACTGGTTGCAGCAGCCGGTTTTGCAAGAGGCAGCTGGCACTCGCCTAGCCTGGCCCTATGTCTCGATAACAGCTTCCAGCAGGCTTAGCCTACTGCAGATCTGATTACAGTTGAACATTTCAACTAGCACATGCCTATGGGAGGTCGGTTGTGGCCGTTAATTATATACAACCTCACGCTTCGAGTTTCGTGAAGTGATCGCTAGGCCTACATCTCTATACGCCTATAAGCTTATATGTGTGCGCATATGATACTTACAGCGAATATGCTTGCGATAGTCGTATTGTTTTTCAGAAACAACTTGCATAGGCCTATACTTTATTCACAGTTCACAGTGTTATGTTTACTTATCAAGAACCATAAATAGCACTCGGCGTGATTGGAGTCGATAGTGATGTGCTGATTGCGATTATGATTTGGATGTATGTTTATCTTAGTTTAGATGTTTGATCACATGTATCTATTTATTGATAGTGTTATTAGCGATTGTTATTGGTGTTTGTTAATGATCAATTGATTGGAGTACTCTGACATTTTTAATGTGGAGATTGTCATTTGACATGTTGATGTTGTTATCTATATAAATTGATGTCAATGTTGTACTATTTAATGATTTATGATATCGTGAGTTTTGGAGGTCAGATGTTGACCGGAATTGTTACATGTGCAGACATTATGTTAAATGTTTTATGTTGTTTGCATGGCATTATGGTGTGTTATCATATGTTAATATGGAGCATGTTTATGATGAAGTGGATTATATTAATATTTTGTTGTCATGATAGCGTTGTAACATAAAGTTTATGTTTTGGACACTTCCTAAAATGATGTTTGTGTAAATTTTCTTGAACACTGTTAGTATAACTTAAGAGTAGAATGTGTTTATTGCATGTGGTCATTTGATTGATGAACAATTTACATTTTCTTGTAATTTCGGATGAATAATTCATCATTTTTTTAAGACCCGGCGTCGTTCGTTGTCCGTTGATTTCTCTAAGTTTGTAATCCGTTCGTNGATTTGTAGTTGTAGTCGAGCATTGGCGGACCTCCGTACAGTGATTTAACGACTTGCTGATGTTTTTATGTGGAGGCGCGCTCGGCTCGTCTCGACTCGACTTGACTCTTCTCCCTCTATCCCCTCGTCTCCCTTTACTCCGCGTGATGTTTATAGCTTTGTGTACTGCTTGTGTTTGTTAGTTGTCAGCTGATCGCAGGTTGTATTCCAGCCAGAATATCTGATCTTGTATATTATCTTTCCTTTAGGTGATAATTTGGAACATTCATTTCCTTTTTCTAAATTATTGGAATTTCAATACATATAGATTATTTCTCTTATATTGTGGAGAAAATTGAGGTCAATTTTTAATAGGGGGAGGGAATATGTGAGAGAGTCTTTTAGTTCGTAGATTTTCTTACTTACTTCCTTTCTCTCGCCTTCGACGACCGTCAGTACAAAGCAATATTTCACCGATGTTTTCCCTTCTTGGCCGTCCGTGTTTTAGTTCACGTTACGTCATAGGCGCGCTGGCTGGAATAGCTGTAGCTCGCTTAGCTGTAGCCAGAGGCTGTGTTGAATATGTATGCAGCGTACCGAAGTGCTTGTGTGTGGCCATATTAGGAGAAGCCGCGCGACGCCGGGTATAGGCTTATATAATGTACCGAGAGAGTTTCTGCTGCGGAGTTGGAAGTGCGCAGTTAGAGTGAGCAGTTAGAGTTAGCAGTTAGCAGTTGACTGTCGTCTGTACGTACGGAAGAAAGCTAAAACGATTCTGACTTTGTTGAGTATACCACCATCACTATCACATAG
>Ga0049103_1000242_pt1 | contig 10119 bp, 8 predicted proteins | sample WorMettrBAHAMAS1_FD_55018 | JGI IMG/M metagenome (GOLD analysis project Ga0049103, IMG submission 55018) | Marine gutless worms symbiont microbial communities from Max Planck institute for Marine Microbiology, Germany - Inanidrilus... | ecosystem: Host-associated > Annelida > Digestive system >...
GCGACCACGCCAACGCCGTGCTCACCGCCATCGGCCACAACCTCGCCTCATCCTCAGGTGGTTGAGGATTCTCTGGCGCAAAATCCTGGAGGCCTTCCTGGTATCAATCGGTCCAGTATCTCAGGGGATTCGGGCTTTTTAACGGACGACGAACTATCTTGAGCGTTATATACGAACGAGCCGAACGCTCGGCGGCGCAAAGAGAGGGCCGGATATCGGCCAAGCGCGTCACCCAGGGAGGCCCTTCCGGATGATCGACCCGTACGGTCGTCACGTCACCTATCTCCGCGTCTCCGTCACCGACCGGTGCGACTTTCGCTGTGTATATTGCATGGCCGAGGAGATGGAGTTCCTGCCCAAGCCGGAGGTGCTGACGCTGGAGGAACTGGACCGGCTGTGCACGGCGTTCGTCCGGCGCGGCGTCCGCAAGCTGCGCGTCACCGGCGGTGAACCGCTGGTCCGGCGCAACATCATGCACCTGTTCCATTCCCTGAGCCGGCACCTGCAATCGGGCGACCTCGACGAGCTGACGCTGACCACCAACGGCAGCCAACTGATCAAGTACGCCCATGCGCTGCGGTCCTGCGGCGTGCGCCGGGTCAACGTCTCGGTCGACTCGCCGGATGCAGAGACCTTCACCCGCATCACCCGGCGCGGCCGGCTCGAGCAGGTGAAGGAAGGCCTCGCCGCCGCCAAGGACGCGGGGCTCGACGTCAAGATCAACACGGTGGCGCTCCGCGACGTCAACGCCCATGAGATGAACGACCTTGTCGCCTGGTGCGGCCGAGAGGGGTTCAATCTCTGCCTGATCGAGACCATGCCGCTCGGCGACATCGACGGCGACCGTACCGACCAGTACCTGCCCTTGGACGTCGTCCGCAGCCGTCTAGAGAAGCGCTGGACCCTGGTCGATTCCACTTACCGCACCGGCGGGCCCGCCCGCTACGTCACCGTCGGCGAGACCGGCCGGCGCATCGGCTTCATCACCCCGCACACCCACAATTTCTGCGAATCCTGCAACCGGGTGCGGCTGACCTGCACGGGAACGCTGTTCATGTGCCTGGGCCAGGAGGACGCCGCCGACCTCAGGACGCCGCTCCGCGCCAGCCCCTCCGACATCCCGCTGATGGCCGCCATTGACGAGGCCATCGCCCGCAAGCCCAAGGGTCACGACTTCGTCATCGAGCGCGCCGCGCCCCCCGCCGTCTCCCGTCACATGAGCATGACCGGCGGCTGACGCCAGGTCTTACCGCCCCAACTCGCGCATCGCCTGATCCAGCCCTTCGAGGGTCAGCGGGAACATGCGGTCGGCGATGATCTGACGCATCATCTTTGTCGATGTCGTGTAGTCCCACCACTCCTCGGGCACGGGGTTCAGCCAGACCGCGCGCTGGTAGACGCCCAAAAGGCGTTCCATCCAGACGAACCCGGCCTCCTCGTTCCAGTGCTCGACGCTGCCGCCGGGATAGAGCAGCTCGTAGGGGCTCATCGAGGCGTCGCCGACGAAGATGGCCTTGTAGTCATGGGGATAGGTGTGCAGCACATCCCAGGTCTGGGTCGACTCGGCGTGGCGGCGGCGGTTGTCGCGCCACAGCCGCTCGTAAGGGCAGTTATGGAAGTAGAAGTATTCCAGATGCTTGAACTCGGTCCGGGCCGCCGAGAACAGCTCCTCGCAAGTCTTGATGCGCGGGTCCATGGAGCCGCCGACGTCGAGAAACAGGAGCACCTTCACCGCGTTGTGCCGCTCCGGCACCATCTGGATGTCCAGATAGCCCTTCTTCGCCGTCGACAGGATGGTGTCGTGCAGTTCCAGTTCCGTCGCCGCGCCCTGGCGGGCGAACCGGCGCAACCGGCGCAGCGCCACCTTGATGTTGCGCGTGCCCAGCTCGACCGACGAGTCGAGGTTCTTGAACTCCCGCTTGTCCCACACCGTGACGGCGCGATTGTTGCGGTTGCGGTCCTGGCCGATGCGGATGCCCTCGGGGTTGTAGCCCCAGGCGCCGAAGGGCGAGGTGCCGGCGGTGCCGATCCACTTGGAGCCGCCCTGGTGGCGGCCCTTCTGCTCCTCGAGGCGCTGCCTCAGCGTCTCCATCAGCTTGTCCCAGCCGCCGAGGGATTCGATCAGGGCCTTTTCCTCATCGGTCAGCGTGCGTTCGGCGAGCTTCTGCAGCCAGTCCGCCGGGATCTCGATCTGCTCTTCGTCCTCCGACGGCTCCAGGCCCTTGAACACCGAGCCGAACACCCGGTCGAACTTGTCGAGGTTGGTCTCGTCCTTCACCAGGCACGAGCGCGACAGGTAGTAGAAGTCGTCGACGCTGTAGTCGGCGATTCCGGCCTCCATGGCTTCGAGCAACGTCAGGTACTCGCGCAAGGATACCGGCACGCGGGCGTCTCGAAGCTCAAGGAAGAACTCGATGAACATGGCGGCGACTCCCGGCGCCCTTTTCCGACCCTAACCGTCCTCTCGGCGGTTGAGGAAGGCGAGGCGCTCGAACAGGTGCACGTCCTGCTCGTTCTTGAGCAACGCGCCGTGCAGCGGCGGAATGAGCTGGCGCGCGTCCGTGGTCTTCAGTGCCTCGGGCGGAATGTCCTCGACCATCAGCAACTTGATCCAGTCGAGGAGTTCCGACGTCGACGGCTTCTTCTTCAGCCCCGGAACCTCGCGCATCTCGAAGAACATGGTGAGCGCCGCTTGCACCAGCCGCTTCTGGATGCCGGGATAATGGACGGCGACGATCTGCTCCATGGTCTCCCGGTCAGGGAAGCGGATGTAGTGGAAGAAGCAGCGGCGCAGGAAGGCGTCCGGCAGTTCCTTCTCGTTGTTGGAGGTGATGACGACGATAGGGCGGTTCTGGGCGACCACGGTCTCCTTGGTCTCGTAGACGTGGAACTCCATGCGGTCGAGCTCGAGCAGCAGGTCGTTGGGAAACTCGATGTCGGCCTTGTCGATCTCGTCGATCAGCAGCACCGGGCGGTCGTCCGCCTCGAACGCCTCCCACAGCCGGCCCTTGACGATGTAGTTGGCAATGTCGTGGACCCGCTCGTCGCCGAGCTGGGAATCGCGGAGCCGCGCCACCGCGTCATACTCGTAGAGGCCCTGCTGGGCCTTGGTTGTCGATTTGATGTGCCATTGGATCAGTGGCCGGCCCAGCGCCTTGGCGACCTCGGCGGCGAGGATCGTCTTGCCGGTGCCCGGCTCGCCCTTGACCAGCAGCGGCCGTTCGAGAGCGACGGCGGCGTTCACCGCCACCATCAGATCCTCTGTCGCAACGTAGGTGTCGGTGCCCTCGAAACGCGTGGTCATGTCTGCCCCCGTCTGGTGCCCCTCACCAAGGGTAAGGACGGGGACGCCACGGTTCAAGGATCGGAACGGTTGGCTACTCCGCCGCGTTCATCTGCTGGACGACGTCCAGGGTGCGCATGAGATCGGTGCGCATGCCGGTCCAGACATCGGGACCGAGCCCGGCGAGCAGGCGTTCCTGCGCTCCCCGCCACAGCGGCACGGCCTCGGCGATGAGCGTCCAGCCGGCATCGGTCAGGGTGACCGTCCGCCGGCGCCGGTCGGCACCGGTGGCCGTGGCCAGGAGGCCCTGCGCGTGAAGGGGCTTGACCACGCGCGACGGGTCCATGACCAGAATATCCCCGAGGTCGGTGAGGCTCGGCCGGTCGTGAGTGGCGACGGCGACGAGCAAGGCGAGCTGGGTCGAGCGGACGCCGGTTGGGTCCAGGGCTTCGTCGAAGAACTGGGTCACGGCGCGCGACACCTTGCGCATGTTCAGACATGCGCACTGAGCCGCCATCGATGACAACGCATCACGACTGTTCGTGAACCGCTCTTCGTCCACGAGCACGCAGCCCCCTGTGTGCCACACCGCGGGCTCGGCCCGCGGTTTTGTATCGATGCGCGTTTTAGCGCACGCCCGCTTTCCGCAGTTGGAGCTGTTATGTGGTGCGAACGCCTCTCAACGCAAGAATTTTCCGCACATGCATGCTTATTCTTGCGTCCGAGCACCGCCGATCAATATCCCGCAAGTTATTCGGCCGGCACGACTTTCGGGCGCGTGAGCACGGAAACGGCTTCCGGGGTCGGCGTTTCTGGAACCAGCCGCGCCAGCACCAGTGACCCCGCTGCCATGGCTGCGCCGGACAGGAACACCGCCGCCGGCGAGGCGATCCACAGGAACCCGAAGGCCGCCGGGATGACCACCGCGGCGATGTGGTTGATGGTGAAACTGACCCCCGAGGTGCTGGCGATGTCGGCGGGATCGGCGATCTTCTGGAAGTAGGTCTTCACCGCGATCGCCAGGGCGAAGAACAGGTGGTCGAGGATGTAGAGGCCGACGGCGACCCACGGCGAGTCGACGAACGCATAGCCAGCGAACACGGCGATCAGCCCGACGTACTCCAGGGTCAGGGCCCGGCGCTCGCCCCAACGCGCGATCAGTCGGCCGATGGCCGGCGCAACCAGCATGGTGATCACGTGGTTGGCGAGGAACATCAGGGTGATGGCAGCGACGTCGAAGCCGAACTTCTCGACCATCAGGAACCCGGCGAAGACGATGAAGATCTGGCGCCGCGCGCCGGACATGAAGGTCAGCGCGTAGTAGAGCCAGTAGCGGGGGCGGACGATCAGCGCCTTAGTCTGCTCGACCCGGGCCGGAAAGCGCGGAAACGCCACCCACACGGCGAGGGTGATCGCTACCGTTGCCCCGCCGGCGATGGCGTAGACCCAGACCATGTCGAGCCCGCCCATGGTGACGCCTGCGTAGATCAGCGCGAACGCGGCGATGGTCGCGAACGAGCCGACCGAGATCAGCCGTCCAAACAGCTCGGGTGCCCGCTCGCGGTCGGTCCATTGCAGCGCCAGGGATTGACGGACGGTCTCGAAGTAATGGAAACCCACCGACATCAAGACAGTGGTCAGGTAGAGGCCGAGCACGTTCGGGAACAGGCCGGTGATCGCGACGCCCGTGCCCAGGAGCAGCAGCGAGATCAGCGCCAGGGTCTGCTCGCGCACGAGGATCAGCACGAAGACGACAGCGAAGGCGAGAAACCCAGGGATCTCCCGAAGGCTCTGCAGGATGCCGATCTCGACGCCGGTGAACGCCGCGCGCTCGACGGCGAAGTTGTTGATCAGCGCCATCCACGTGGCGTGCGACAGCGGCATCGCCAGCGCCATCAGGATCAGCAGCACTTCGGGACGGCGCCAGTCCTTAAGCATCACGACAACACGTCCTGTCTTCGCCCGACGGCGACACTACCGGCACTTGGGGATGACGGCGCCGAAAATCGAGCGTGGTGTCGGTCCGGCCGGCCCGGACCCGCCCTACGAGCCCTTCAGCGGGTGCCCCGGCATCAGCTCGTAGGGATGCTGCCAGCCGTCGAGGGCGGCGATTCGGCCCAGCCAGGCGGCGATGTTGGGGTGGGTCTCCTCCCAGACGACGCCGATCTCCTCGGGCCAGTAGAGATAGCCGCACATTGACAGGTCGGCGATGGTCGGCCGGTCGTTGACGACGAAGGACCGCCCAGCGAGATGGCCCTCGAGCACGCCGAGGGCCGTCTGCGAGCGCATCTCCAGGAACTCGGTGACCGGCGTTTCGCCGGTGTTGCCGAAGGTCCGCATGAACCGCAGCGTCGCCGTGTAGCTGGTCAGCTTGTGGTTGTCGAACAGCAGCCAGCGGAGGATTTCCAGGCGCTCCTCTTCTGATTCGGGCCCGAACCGGCCCCGTTTCTCGGCGAGATAGGTGAGAATGACCCCCGATTGGGTCAGCGTCCGCCCGCCGTGGACCAGTACCGGCACCTCGCCCATCTCGTTGACCGCGCAGTACTCCGGGGTGCGGGTCTCGCCGTTGAAATAGTCGACGAACCGCGGCTCCCAGTCGGCGCCGGAGAGCGCCAGCATCAACGCCGCCTTGTAGGCGTTCCCCGACTGGGCGAAGCAATGGAGGACGTACTCGGCCATGTGTGTGGATTCTCAGGCCGCGCCAGCGATGGCGTGTTCGATGGCGTCGAGCGCCTCGGCCGCCTTCGACGCGTCGGGTCCACCGGCCTGGGCCATGTCCGGCCGGCCGCCGCCGCCGCGCCCGCCGACCGCAACGGAGCCCGCCCGCACCAGGTCGACGGCGCTGAGCCGTTCGGCGAGGTCGCCGGTGACGCCGACCACCAGTGACGCCTTGCCCTCGGCGGTGGAGACCAGCGCGACCACGCCGGAGCCGATCTGCTTCTTGAGGTCGTCGGCGAGGCCCTTGAGCTGTTTCGCCGGCACACCTTCGAGGAGGCGCGGCGAATACTTGACGCCGCCGACGTCCTTGAACCCGTCGGTACCGCCGCCCCCGCCACCGGTAGCCAGTGCGCGATGGGCGTCGGCCAATTCGCGCTCCAGACGGCGGCGCTCTTCCATGAGCGCGGCGACCCGTTCGGGCAGTTCGGCCGGCGCCACCTTGAGGATGCCCGCCGCTTCGCGCAGCGCCGCCTCCTCGGCAGCGACGTGGGCCTGCCCCCCCTCGCCGGTCACCGCCTCGATGCGGCGGACGCCGGCGGCGACGGCGCCCTCGGAAACGATCTTGAACAGCCCGATATCGCCGGTGCGGCGGACGTGGGTTCCTCCGCAGAGTTCGACCGAGTAGGGGCGCGGGCCGTCGGGGCCGCCCATAGACACCACGCGTACCTCGTCCCCGTACTTTTCGCCGAACAGCGCCATGGCACCGGCCTCGACCGCCGCTTCCGGCTCCATCAGGTGGGTATCGACGGCGGCGTTGATCCGGATGCGGGCGTTCACTTCGGCCTCGACGGCTACCAGCTCCTCGGGCGTGATCGCCTTCGGGTGCGAGATGTCGAAGCGCAGCCGGTCGCGGGCGACGAGCGACCCCTTCTGGGTGACGTGCTCGCCGAGATGACGGCGCAACGCCTCATGCAACAGGTGGGTCGCCGAGTGGTTGGCGCGGATCGCCGTGCGCCGGGGCGATTCGACCGCCAGCGCCACGTCGTCGCCGACCCGCAGGGTACCGGCGGCGACAACGCCGATGTGGACGTGCAGGTCGCCGAGGCGTTTCTGGGTATCGGACACGTCGACCTCCAGGCCGTCCGATCCGGTGATGGTGCCTTTGTCGCCCATCTGGCCGCCCGATTCGCCGTAGAAGGGCGTCTGGTTACACACCACGGCGACGGCGATGCCTTCATTGGCCTCGTTGACCGGCTCGCCGTCGACGACAATGGCCAGCACCTTGCCCTCGGCGGATTCGGTTTCGTAGCCGAGGAAATCCGTCGCGCCGGCCTCTTCGCGGACGGCGAACCACACCTCCTCGGTCGCCGCTTCGCCGGAGCCCGCCCAGGCCCGGCGTGCCTCCTCGCGCTGGCGGGCCATGGCCGCATCAAAGCCATCGGTATCGACACCGATGTCGCGCAAGCGCAGCGCATCCTGCGTGAGGTCGAGGGGGAAGCCGTAGGTGTCGTAAAGCTTGAACGCCGTCTCGCCGTCGAGTTCGCCGCCGGCGTCGAGGTCCGCCGTCGCCTCGTCCAACAGCCGCAGCCCGCGGTCGAGGGTGCGTTTGAACCGCGTCTCCTCCAGCTTCAGGGTCTCGGAAATCAGCGCCTCGGCGCGGGTCAGCTCCGGGTAAGGCCCGCCCATCTTGGCGACCAGGGCCGGTACCAGCCGCCACATCAGCGGATCGGCGCAGCCGATCATGTGGGCGTGGCGCATGGCCCGGCGCATGATCCGGCGCAGCACGTAGCCGCGGCCCTCGTTGGACGGCAGCACGCCATCCGAGATCAGGAACGCGCTGGCCCGCAGGTGATCGGCGATGACCCGGTGCGACGTGCGGTGCTCGCCGTCGGGTTCGGTGCCGGTGGCCTCGGCCGAGGCATGGATCAGCGCCTGCAGCAGATCGATCTCGTAGTTGTCGTGGGTCCCCTGCATCACCGCGGCAATGCGTTCGAGCCCCATGCCGGTGTCGATGGAGGGCTTGGGCAGGTCGATGCGCTGGTCCGGTGTTATCTGTTCGTACTGCATGAACACCAGATTCCAGATCTCGATGAAGCGGTCGCCGTCCTCGTTCTCACTGCCCGGCGGACCGCCGGCAAGCCGGGGGCCGTGGTCGTAGAAGACCTCCGAGCACGGACCGCAGGGGCCGGTATCGCCCATGGACCAGAAGTTGTCCGAGGTGGCGATGCGGAGGATCTTCTCCTCGGGAAGACCGGCGATCTTCTTCCACAAGTCGAACGCGTCGTCGTCCTCGGCATAGACGGTGACCAGCAGGCGGTCCTCGGGCAGGCCGAACTCCTTGGTCACCAGGTTCCAGGCCAATTCGATGGCAAGGTCCTTGAAGTAGTCGCCGAACGAGAAGTTGCCGAGCATTTCGAAGAAGGTGTGGTGGCGCGCGGTGTAGCCAACGTTTTCGAGGTCGTTGTGCTTGCCGCCGGCGCGCACGCACTTCTGCGCCGTCACCGCGCGCACGTAGTCGCGCTTCTCGGCGCCGGTGAACACGTTCTTGAACAGCACCATACCGGCAGACGTGAACATCAGCGTCGGGTCGTTGCGCGGTACCAGCGGCCCCGACGCCTCGACCGTGTGGCCGTTGCGGGCGAAGAAGTCGAGAAACGCCTTGCGGATATCGTTGACGGTCTGCATGGGTCTAATTTAGGCCGCGTGTGGCACCGAGAAAACGCCGCTCTCACCGGCGCCCGCTTTTATCCCGTCCCCATGCGGGTGTCCACAGGTCCCGGCACAACGCCAAACGCGGCCCCGAAGGGCCGCGCTGGCGAAAACCGCGGGATCGTGGGGACTACCCGGCGGCGGGTTCGTCGGAGACGGGGGCGTCGTCGGCATCGTCGTCGGGGCCGACCATCATCTTTTCCGAGACGAGGCCGGCGTTCTGGCGGACCTGCGTCTCGATCTCGCCGGCGATCTCCGGGTGGTCACGCAGGTAGGCCTTGGCGTTCTCGCGGCCCTGGCCGACGCGCTCGTCGCCGTAGGAGAACCACGATCCCGACTTCTCGACGATGCCGGCCTTGAGGCCGAGGTCGAGGATCTCGCCCATCTTGGAGACACCCTCGCCATACATGATGTCGAACTCGACCATCTTGAACGGCGGCGCCAGCTTGTTCTTGACCACCTTGACCCGGGTCTGGTTGCCGACCACCTCGTCGCGGTCCTTGATCGCGCCGATGCGGCGGATCTCCAGGCGCACCGAAGAATAGAACTTCAGCGCGTTGCCGCCGGTGGTGGTCTCGGGGTTGCCGAACATTACGCCGATCTTCATGCGGATCTGGTTGATGAAGATGATCATGGTGCGCGAGCGCGACACCGATGCGGTCAATTTCCGCAGCGCTTGGCTCATCAGCCGCGCCTGCAGGCCGACGTGGGTATCGCCCATCTCGCCCTCGAGCTCGGCCCGGGGCACCAGGGCGGCGACGCTGTCGATCACCAGCACGTCGACGGCGCCGGACCGCACCAGGGTGTCGGCGATTTCCAGCGCCTGTTCGCCGGCGTCAGGCTGGGAGATCAGCAGTTCGTCGACATTGACGCCGAGCTTGTGGGCGTAGACGGGGTCCAGCGCATGCTCGGCATCGACGAAGGCGCAGGTGCCGCCCCGCTTCTGGGCCTCGGCGACGGCGTGCAGCGCGAGCGTCGTCTTGCCGGAGCTCTCGGGGCCGTAGATCTCGACGATGCGCCCGCGCGGCAGGCCGCCGATGCCGAGCGCGATGTCGAGGCCCAGCGAGCCCGTGGAGACGACCTCGGTCTCCACCGTCTCGCGCTGGCCGAGGCGCATGATCGAGCCCTTGCCGAAGGCCCGTTCGATCTGGCTGACCGCGGCGTCGAGCGCCCGGTTGCGGTCGGAAGTGTCTCTGTCCACGAGGCGCAGGCTCGTCTCAGCCATCGGTTGTCCCCTTATTCCACAGGCTGCGGCGGACACGCAATGACGTTCATTGTACATGTTTTGTTCTCGTGCACAAGGATTTTTTTAGGACGTTGTTTTAAAAGATGAAACAGGGTTTATTTTCGATCTTTGTTCACGTTAAACTAAGGTCTGTTGAGGTTCATCTTGAGTTGATGATGGCGGTGCCGGCGTAGATCATGGCCTCGAAGCTTGCGTCGGTTTTGTCGCTTCGCATGGCGATGCG
>Ga0049103_1000250_pt1 | contig 9946 bp, 10 predicted proteins | sample WorMettrBAHAMAS1_FD_55018 | JGI IMG/M metagenome (GOLD analysis project Ga0049103, IMG submission 55018) | Marine gutless worms symbiont microbial communities from Max Planck institute for Marine Microbiology, Germany - Inanidrilus... | ecosystem: Host-associated > Annelida > Digestive system >...
TTANCCGCGCCTTGCCGAAACATGGTGAGACAATTGAGCTTCCCCTGGATGACTACTCCCAGAGACAATGTGCGACATTAAACTAGGAAGTTACGGAGTTTTAAGTTACGGAGTTTTATCTTACAAGTGGTTACAAGACGGAAGAACCAGTTTCCCCGGACGCTAGTGAGACAGCTTCTCAACTACCAGTAGGCGAGCAGCCGCCCATCCTCGATCTTGTGCTCGAACGCCCGCAAGGGTCGGTTCCCCACCTCCAGGCACTCGCCGGTCTCGGCGTCGAAGGCCCAATTGTGCTTAGGACAGGTGAGCTTGCCGTCTTTCAGGGCCAGGTGGGGGATGTCCGTGACCTGATGGGGACAGCGGGAATCGAAGACCTTGATCCGATCGCCCTTGCGGGAGACGAACAGGTGGCGACCCGCGGCCTCGAGAAAGCTGATTTCGCCTTCCGGCAGCTCATCTAGGGCCCCGAGCCCATGCCAGGACGGTTCGGCCCCCAAGTTCTCCGGGCGGAACTCAGGGATGTCCATGTCGAGCAGTATCTCCATGGCCCAGACAATCTTGGCCAGACCCAGGACCGGAAAGGCCATCAGCAAGGCGTCGATCACCTCTTGGGGGCTGGCGCCGTTGTGCAGCGCCCGCATGAGGTATTGGCGGAATCCGGACTCAGTCTTGACGGCGACCTTGGTGATTACGGAGATCAGGTCGCGGGTGCGGGGATTCAGGTGGTCTCCGGCATTTTTGAGAAACTTGAAATAGTTACCCATGGCCTCGGGGCGGACCTTGATCAGGTAATTCAGGGCGTCACTCATTGTGTAGTCTCCTTAAAGAAAGAAAAGGTCTTGGTATCGCTCGTCGATTTTGTCCTATTCTCGACTACCGGCTCGCCTAGTGCAAATCGGGAGAACAGTTTCTTCGCCTTACGCGGCACCGCGGCGGGGGGCCGGGTTAAGCATGGCTGTGGGGGCATATGAGGGTCCGGGGTAGCCCTGCGGTGGACCCTGCGGACCGCGTGGACGGGAGGTAGCCGCGACAGGGCAGGGGATCTGGGCACCCACCGCAGCCTGAGTCCACCCTGTCCAGGCTACTGCGGTAGCTACCCTGACCTCCCTCTCCGATGCCGGACCAGCCGATCCTTCAAGACTATGTTTTTCAGCAGGATTTACCCGGGAGGGGCCGGGCTTGCGCAGACACCGCAGAGTCTCTATGCTAACTGCGATCAGCCAGGCAGCCGAAACGCCCTCCCGCTACATTTTTCTACCATATTTGAAAGAATGAAAAATGGGCGTGTGGAAGCCAACGCCACAAGGCTCGGGGTCCGGGAGCGAACGAATAACCAGCGTGCTCGATTCCGCCGGGTGCGAGGAGAAAACATGTCTACCGATCGAATTACTGCTTTCGTCATGGCCGGTGGCCAGGGTTCCCGCCTGCAGCCGTTGACCACGGCCCGGTCAAAGCCGTCGGTGCCCTTCGGCGCCCGCTACCGGATCATAGATTTCGTGCTGAGCAACCTGGTGAACTCCCAGATTCGGACCATCTATCTGTTGGTGCAGTACAAGTCCCAATCTCTGATCGAGCATGTGCGCAAGGGCTGGACCATATCCCCCTTGATGCACGAGCAATTCGTCACCGTGGTCCCACCCCAGATGCGAACGGGCGAGCAGAACTGGTTCCAGGGCACGGCCGACGCGGTGCGTCAGAACATCGATCTCATCGAAGAACACCGCCCCGACCTAGTCGCCGTCTTCGGTGCCGATCACATTTACCGCATGGACATCCGTCAAATGGTCGACTTCCACCGGGAGCGCGATGCCCACGTGACCATCGCTGCCCTCCCCGTGCCCCTGCAGGAGGCCAGAAGCTTCGGCATCATTGCCACAAGTCCGGACGGCCGCATCCGGGAATTCCAGGAGAAGCCGGACCACCCCGCCCCCATGCCGGACAACCCCACCCAAGCCTTCGCCTCCATGGGGAACTACATCTTCAATGTGGATGTCCTGCTGGAATCTTTGGAGGAGGGCCGCAAACGGGGAGAAACCGATTTCGGGGGGCATGTCCTGCCCCGCCTGCTCGATACCCACCGGCTGTTCGCCTACGATTTTGCGACCAACGAAATCCCGAATATCAAGCCCTATGAGCAACCCGTCTACTGGCGGGATGTGGGTACCATCGACGCCTATTTCGAGGCCCACAAGGACGTTCTGGGCGCCGAGCCGACTTTCGATATGTTCAATCCCCACTGGCCCGTGTACTCGAGCAGCTATCAAGGTCCCGTGGCCAGGATCCTAGGCGGCGAGCTGCGCAACAGCCTGCTCGGTGCGGCGACGGTAATCCACGAGGGCGCTCGCATCACTGATTCCATCATCCGCCGTGAGGCCGTGATCGAGGAAGATGTCGAGCTTGACGAGTGCATCGTCATGGACTATGTGCGCATCTGCAGAGGGGTGCGCCTGCGGCGCGTCATCGTTGATCGCCACAACAGGATCGAGGGTGGAGAACGCCTGGGGTACGATGTGGCGGAGGACCGCCGGCGCTTCCATGTCTCCGAATCCGGCATCACGGTCGTCCCGGCAGGCAAGGTAAGCTACTTCGCGCGCGACTCCCGGGAAGGCGTCAGATCGGGCTATGCCGAGTAATCGCAGGCGATCAATCCTTCACCCGAATCGGTCTGGTATGCGAGAGTCGGTCGTAACAGGTCAGGCGGTCCTGATCGAACAGCATCCACAGCAGGCCGGCACCGGCAGGGGCGAGGCACAGGGCTGCCCACAGCAGTCGCCGCAGGGCGTCGCGTGGCCTTAGAGGGATCCCATCTGCATGTACGAGTCGCAGCCGCCAGGTGCGCATCCCGAGTGTCTGACCACCGCGGACCCAGAAGAATCCGAAGAACAGGCCGATGGTGGTGAGGAGGTAAAGGCGCAATCCGAGACGATGGAAATGCTCGTCATGGGGAAAGGGAACGCCCAGGATGAGGCCGTAGGGAATAACGAGAAAGGTGGCCGCGATCATAAGCACGCCGAACAGGAGCACTAGGTCGTAGAACAAGGCGGCCAGGCGGCGAAAAACACCGGGGGCAGGTAGTTGTCGGCTATCCGGGTCCATGGGAAGTGCGGTGGTCAGCGGAATGATGAATGCGGATAGGGAAACCGAACACACGGAAATCTGTGGACAGACAAAATCATGTGATCTTCTGTGACCGAGTTTCGTTCATTCGCGTTCGTTTGCGGCAAAAAATGGTTCCCTAGGGGGCGTTCTCAATTAAGCTGGGTCATCGCAGAAACCAAGAACGTAGCGCAGGCGTCTCGCCTGCACCCGCTGGCGAAACACCCGCGTTCCGGCGGGCGGGGTGCCTGCGCTACGTGGATTTGACTTAATCGAGAACGCCCCCTAGTTGCCGCCGTGTGCGCTCATAGTTTTCCAGGGCGCTCGGATCGAACCTCCCTTCGTCGTCGCACCTCAGGGAGATTTCCAGAATGCCCTTACCTGCCGTATCCACGAAATACACGCCGCGCGATCGTCGGCCCCAGCTTACGAACCATCCCCACCGTATGTGCGACCCGTCTATGGATAGACGAAGATCTGTGCTTTCCAGGCAGATTCGCTTACCGCGACGGATGAGTCCGCCGGCGTTCATCAGGACCTCGCATAGGGCCCCGGTGGCGCCGGCCACAGCGATTCGGATTCGCCCCCAGTCTTTGACCGCATCGAGGACTGCGGCCTCGGCTCCGGCGATTACCACCGCGGCGGTGTAGTCACCGGTCTCGCTGTTCTCCGCCGCGCCGATGGCCGCCAGGATCTCGCCGATCGATGTGTCGAAGTGTCGGGCGACATCCTCCGGCGAGGGTGTTTGCGCTGTGTGCAGGTGCTCACGCACACAGGCCTTCCAACCCGTAAGTCCCATGCTCAGCGAGCGCCCGGAGCGCTCCCCCGCCGTGACCTCCCCAGTCAGGCCGACGTATTTGCGGGCATAGCCGCGGGGCGTAATCATCAATCCCGCCTCGCAATAGGTACTGCGGTTGCCGATCAGCACCGTGGACAACATTCCGATCTCGCAGTCGGCCATCTCGTCGAGCGTCGTGAGCCGGACCGCCTGCTGCCCGCGGTACGCGGCATGGACGATGGCGACCGGCGTTTCGGGTCTGCGATCGCGTAACAGAATGTGCCGGGCCTCCACCAGCTGCTCCCGGCGGCGACCGCTTCTGGGATTGTAGAGGGCGATCACGAAATCACCCCTCCCCGAAGCTTCCAGGCGCTTGGCGATGATCGGCCAGGGCGTCAACAGGTCGGAAAGGGATATGGCGCAGAAGTCGTGGCCCAGGGGGGCTCCCACCAGGGACGCACAGGCGGACAATGCGGTAATGCCCGGTATCACCTCGACCCCGATGCCCTCGCCCGGAGTCCAGCCCGACTGCAAGAGGACCTCGTAAGTGAGGCCGGCCATGCCGTAGACACCGCTGTCGCCGGAGGAGACCAGGGCGACCGTCCTGCCTTCCCGAGCCTGCTCGCAGGCCGCGATACAGCGATCGACCTCCTGGGTCATCGGCTTACGGATCACCTCCTTGCCGGCGAGCAGGTCTTCCACCAGGTCGATGTACCTGGCGTAGCCGATTACGACATCCGATTCCTCGATAGCCTGCCGGGCCCATCCGCTCATATGCTCCGTGGCCCCGGGTCCAAGCCCGACCAGGAAGATTCTGCCCTTATTCACCGGCGGCGATGCTCGCTACGGATACCGTGGCATGCTTGCCGTCGTCCCCCCGGTACTTGTACTTCCCGAGCAAGAGCTCGACCCGGTAGCTGCCGGCGGCCAAAACGGCGGCCGCCTCCGCCACCGCGGGGGTTCCCATATACTTGCGCACCGTCTCCGAAGGGGAGGGGACATCCACGCGTGAAAGCTCCTGGGCACTGAAAAAGCGCAACGGCCATCCGCAGCCCTGTGCGAGGGACAGGATTGCCTCCTCGTCGCGCTTTCGGTCGATGGTAGCCACCGCCTCGACGGCGGCTAAACCCAGGCCCACTGTCGCGAGTGCCCGCTGCACGGCGCCTTCCAGCGTCCGGAGCGATGTCCCGCGGTCGCAGCCGAGCCCCAGCGCGACCCAGCTCACGGCTGGTCCTCCGGAGGACGATAGACCACTAGGCGCTCCGCGAACTGCTGCCGCAAATCCGCCGGCATCTCGCGCCGGGTTACCAGGAGCACGGCGCTGTACTGATCCGACTCCAGGTCCTCGCAGCGGGTGAGCAGCCGGATGTTTCCAGGAAGTGGTCCGGGTCCGGTCCACCAGTCCTGCGCTCCCGCCTCCTGTACGAAGGCGACGGGCTCGCCGTCGACGAGCCGGGCGGCGACGCGGGTGAGGTTGATCTTCGGGGCCTCCACCCGCCAGCCCAGCTCTCGTCCCAGGATGTCGACGGCGATGGTGCCCGCGACATCGGAGGCGGTAGTGATCACCGCCGTGGCGCCCAGCAGATCGGCCAACCGCTCGGCGTAGGCATTTGCCCCACCCAGGTGCCCGGACAGCACTGGAATGACGAACCGTGCCGCATCGTCGATGGCAAGCACGCCTGGATCCTGGTACTTGGACCGCAGGTGCGGTGCGATCAACCGCACCACGGCACCGACGGAAAGACAGAACACGAGCTGATCGAAGCCCTCGAACAGTCTTGCAATACGGCCGCTCAACGCCCCCGAGTAGGGAGTGACCTCATTGGCGATCCCGGCCATCAAAGGCGCGTGCGCATCCGCGACGACCACCGCTGCGGCGAGCAGGCTCCGTGCCAGTCTGCGTACCTGGAGCGCTCCCGACCGGGTAACCGCGACCAGTACCGCCCGCGGTTCGGGATCGGCCTTCATTCTAGGATTTCTTCGCGCAGCCACGGATCATCTCGCCCCGTTCGCGATCGGGGTTGTTCACCAGGAGCAAAGAGAGATAGTTCACCCGTGCTCCGCGCAGGGATCTCAGGTCCTGCACTATGCGCTCCTCCGGGGTACCGGTCTTCTCGATGAAGACGCTGTGCTCGAGCAGCCGGCGCCGCTCCAGTAGGTCGATGATGTTATCCAACAGTGGCTTGACCTTGAGCAGCACCAGGGTGTCGTGCACGTCCAGTAGACGATCGATGGTCCCGATGCCGTAGCCCGCCGGGAGGACTGCCAGTCTGTCGTCCAGATCCGCCAGCGGGAGCTGCAGGCGGGCCGCCGCTGCGCTGAACGATGTGACGCCGGCCACCCTCTCCACTGCGATGTCCGAATCCAGCTCGGACACCGTAGTTGCCAGATATCCGAAGCTGGAGTAGGTCGAGACATCACCCTCCACCAGGAAGAGCACGTCAGTCCCCCGATACAGCACGTCGAGCACGCGGTCCGCAGCGGCCGACCAGGCAGCGGCCAGCCGCGTCCGGTCGTGGGTCATCGGAAAGACAAGGGCATCACTGGCTGACGGTGCTTTAAGACCCGCGGCCTGGGCGATGCTCAGTGCGAAGCTCGCATGTCCCTGGCCGCGCACAGGGTAAGTCCAATGCACATCGTCGCGCTGCAGCAGCGCCCACGCGCGCCGCGTAATCAAACCGGGATCGCCCGGTCCCAGGGAGACGCCGTAGAGCTTGCCCTTTTCAGCCATTGTTGTCATTCCTGCACGGTCGTGCGACCTATCTTTATTCACCACAGAGGACACAGAGCGCACAGAGAATTAGACTCTATAGCGTTTAACGCCATCGACAAGACAGCGGACGTTGAAATTGATCAACAAACAAAAGAGTCTTTTTCCATCTCTGTGTGCTCTGTGTCCTCTGTGGTTAATCAGGAAGTGAATAGTTACGATCGCTTTATCGAGTTTCTCCCGCGAGGCGGCAAGGGGGCGATCATCGTGCTGTCTTCGTGTCGTCGGGTTTTTCTGCGCAGACGATCCACACCGGGTTCTCCGCCGCCAATCGATGCAGGTTCAGAACCGGCCGGCTGCGCGACGCCTGTAACTGGGTGATGTCCCAGATCGCACCACGGGCCTTGAGCTCCTCCAGCGCCACACCCAGATTCTCGAAGGTGACAAAATTCATCACCAGGGTACCCCCGCTTTTCAGGCGGCTTAAGCACAAACGAATCAGGCTCGCCGACTCCCCACCCGTCCCGCCGATGAACACGGCATCGGGGTCCGGCCAGGCATTTAATCCTGCGGGGGCCTTGCCTTGCAGCAGGCTATAGTTGGTTACACCGAGTCGCCGCCGATTCCGGGCACAGATCGCCAGGTCCTCCGCGTCCTTCTCGATGGCATAGACATGTCCTTCTGAACACAGCCGTGCGGCCTCCAGGCCGAGGGCGCCAGAGCCGGCACCGATGTCCCAGACGACGCTGTCGGCACGCAATTGTAATCGCGCCAGGGACAAGGCGCGTACCTCGCGTTTGGTAATCAGGCCCCGCTCCGGGCGGCGTTGCCGATAGTCCTCGTCCGCCAATCCGAATAGCACTCGCCGCCGCGGAGTATCTCGCCACAGCAACAGGACGTTGGGATCGGCGAACCGGAGACCGGCCACGGCGGCAAGGGTACGGCCCCTCACGATGTGCTCGTCGTCCCGCGCCAGATGCTCGGCAACGGCAAGTCGGAGCTCCCCGCCCAGACCCTCGGCGACCAACATGCGGACGATGCGATTCGGGGTATTCTGCGCGCTGGTCAGCACCGCCAACCGGTCGTATCGATCCAATGCGCGCAACACGGGATACAGCCCATGCTCGGGACCGGCCCCCTCGTACCATTCTCCGGCATCGCGCTGGTGCACGGACAGGATCTTCATATCCTGCCAAGCCATCCCGAGACGGGCGCACGCCAACTGCACGGTGGAAACATTAGGCATCACCTCGTACGTCTCGGGCGGCAGCCGCGTCTCGAGATAACCTGCAATGCCGTGGCACAAGGGATCGCCGGTGGCTAGGATCACGACACTCCGGCCTTCTGCCTGCGCTGTTGTAATCCAGTCCGGGAGCACCGAGTGCCGGCCCGCCAGGTCTCGGGTCCGGGCCTTGGCAGCGAGCTGATCGGCGAACAGCGTCAAGCTGCGCGTCCCGCCAATGACCAGGTCCGCGCTTTGGATACAGGCCAGGGCCTCCGGTGTCAGGCCGCGGAGTCCGTTGTCCAGCACACCGATGATGTGGCAGGACCTGGTACCCTGTTTCACCTTATTTTGCATTCTCAACGCGGCGAGAAGTGGTCAGATGCAAGGCGCGCGAGTGCAGCAGGAATAGCCGGTTCTCTTTCAAGCTCGCGCAACGACGCAGACGAACCACTTCTCGCAGCACCCGGAGGGAGCCCCGCAAACGCGCCCGAGCGTTACAGCGCTTGGCAATAGAGATCGCTATTCCCGGCGCGCTGTGCCTTGCCTGGGCGCGTTTGGGAGGGCGCTGAGGACACAAAATAAGGTGAAACGGGGTACTCGCTGCTGTCGGCATTTATCTAGGCCCGCATAGTGGACCCTTCGGTCGATCAGATGGTCAGATCAATCCCGCACAACCTCGATGGTAATCTTCTCCGATAGCAGGGCGGGTTGGTGTGGCATGTGGTTGGTGTCGCCTAACAGGAGCTGCAGTGTGTGCTTTCCAGGCGTCAGCTCGATTTTGGTCTCCGTCTGTCCGCCGCCGAAATGCCTGTGGTGGGGGTCATTCGGCACCGGGCGGTCAAGGGGCGGCAGCTTCTCCACATCGATCAGCAGATGATGATGACCCGTGTGCTCTTTACCCGTTCCGGCCGGTGCCACACCCATGCCCAACAGCCCGAACCGAACCCTCACCGGGCTGGTGACTACCTCTCCGTCAGCGGGAGAAATGATGTAGACGTGCGCCCCGTCCAGAGCCGGCGTTCCGGCCCCCGCCAGGGTCGAAAATACACACCAGACCGCTCCGGCCAGGATGGAAAGTCGTTTCACTGACATATTGAGCTACCTCTTTTTCTATTGCTGGTTGTCGCGGTTCAAAGATGTGCTTCGTTGCGCTCATCCCATTCTACGCTTTGCATCCTCGCAGTTCAGGCACCGTAGCCCGACAACCGGGATGTAGGGAGGCGTTCTCGATTAAGCCAGATCCACATAGCGCAGGCATCCCGCCTGCCGGAACGCGAGCGTTTCGCCCGCGGGTACAGGCAAGACGCCTGCGCTACGTTCTTGGTTTGGTAGTGCTTAACATGTAGTGATAAATTTTTGCTGAACCATTTTTTCTTCAATCTACCTGCAGAGCGGGTAGTATGAGGCTATGATATGCATACATTAGCTATCAACAGGTCAGTTTATGAGTTACAATTCAGAGCCATGAATGAGCATGAGTTAACAGTTGAGGAAAGCATAATGGAATGTCCAACCTGCAATTCAAAGCATACCACAAAAAATGGATCCATTCACAATGGGAAACAAAAATATGTGTGCAAAGACTGTGGCAGACAATTTATCGAGAATCTTCAGAATAAAAGAACCCCGCAACAGTTATGGGATAGGGTAGACAAGTTACTTTTGGAGAAGATCCCAATCGCTGGAATTTCAAGAGTGACCGAGATTTCAGAACCTTGGCTGCAGCAGTATATCAATCAGAAGCATAAGCATGTACCCCAACAAATTGATATCTCAAAAAAGAGGGGTACTTAACGGTAGAGTGCGATGAAATGTGGTCTTTTATCGGACTCAAGCGCAACAAGCAATGGATTTGGTTGGCAATTGACAGCGATTCCAGAGAGATTATCGGGATGCATGTTGAGAATCGCGATCGTGCCAGTGCTGAGGAATTATGGAAATCATTGCCACTAGTCTACCGTCAATGCACCGTTTGTTACACTGATTTTTGGTCTGCATATGAGCAGGTTCTTCCCCAAAACAGACATCGAGAAGTTGGTAAAGAAAGCGGAAAAACGAACCACATTGAAAGGTTCAATCTTACATTAAGACAGCGAATTTCTCGGTTAGTAAGAAAAACGCTATCCTTTTCTAAGAA
>Ga0049103_1000251_pt1 | contig 9942 bp, 1 predicted proteins | sample WorMettrBAHAMAS1_FD_55018 | JGI IMG/M metagenome (GOLD analysis project Ga0049103, IMG submission 55018) | Marine gutless worms symbiont microbial communities from Max Planck institute for Marine Microbiology, Germany - Inanidrilus... | ecosystem: Host-associated > Annelida > Digestive system >...
GGTACTTCCGTACCAATTTTTACTATAAAGTGACCTTTTACACTCTAATACACATCATAAATCTAACCACAGAACACTGCTATACAATAAGAAAGCTTTAAAAGCTTATGGAAAATAACTAGTTTAATTATATTTAAGATTTATGGAAGCGCTTTCTGGCGATTCCTGTTGCGCTATATAAATACGCTTATAATGCTTACTTACTGACTAAAATGTTCACCAACTGGTGCAGCCACCTAGCGAGTAGCAGAGTAAATATTCTGTTAAACCGATTCACAGAGCAAACATAATTATTATAGCAATTCTTATAAGTGTCAATTCATCGCGAAAAACCTTTTAAAATGTGAATAACATTAATGCATATTTTCTATAATAATTTACAGTGAATAGATTTTATTGGCCTTTATATCTCTGTTAATTCAATCTATTACCCATTTTTAAGTATGTGCTGTGAATACTGTCCTGCAGCTCCTTAGTAATTAGAATAGAAATAATACTAATAACTCAAAACCGCCACAACATCGGCTGCCCGTCGGTTTGCGTCCCGCAAACATTAACTTATTAAATGTTACACTAACNAAAATGGAACATTNAAACNTATGTACATNAGAAGGGGTTCCTCCCTTCCATTAAAAAGATAAAAAAAACTCGTAATTACAACCATCAGTCAAAGTAAATGACGTCTAAACACTTACTTAGACAATTGAAAATATTATGCCTGAAANTTTACCTTATAGTAGCCTGCAGAAAGAGGCATTTTAGGATCCAAAAATCTTACATCATGCCTTACATGAAACAAGCAATAGTATGCAGTCACGTAACACATAAACAATGAACGATAACTCATTGACAGTTGATAGTTCGGCATTACGTACGCTGTCACTCTAAGCTACAGAATTCGCACAGTTCGCTCTGCGCACAGGTCAGAGTCTCTCAGCTCTCTGCAAGCTGTTCTTGATGACGAAGAGCAAGGCCAGAAGGTGTGTATAAGTTCATCTTCAGCATCGGCGTGAGACGACTTTGGCCGTGACAACGACGTCCGATGACGCCATCATCGAAGTGACACGGCAGGCTGCCGCGCCGACGAATGTCGTTGAGAACGCCCACTGTTGTGGTCACAGCGCTGATAGTGTTAGCGCTGCAGTAGCACCAATAGATGTCGAGGTCACTGGAGGTATCGGTAGTCGAGATTCATCACACATATAACGAATGTCGATACAACAGCTCCAGATGATCATACGTGCGGAGTCGACTTAGTTCTGTTGACCGGTCTCCCTTATGTAGCAGTACATTACGTCACCCGAGTAATGCCATGAAGGTTGATGATTCGGAGTACTATCGCGTGATGGCAGCGGGTTCCTCTCCGAAGTAGACATTCGTCGATATACAATGGCTGGCGGTTCTCATCACTGACACACACGATGTCTCCTTAGGAGTTTTTAACGATCAGAAGCCAGCAGTGTTTATACGGGTCTGACACATGTTGATCGTCGATTCAACAATCTTGATAACGACGCTTACATTGTTCAGCGGAAACTCCCTGGTCAGTTGTGATTCGGTTGTCGAGCTTCTCTGCTCTAGACGTTATTGCATCGATTTCTCCTAAACTCCGTCGTCNGTTAGATCTTTTACAACATCTTGTGGTTTTCGACGTAGATTTGACGACGACGTGATTATACTTCCGATGAGTATATACCTCCAACGGAAACTTTAAATCCAGACTTCGTTTGACGACTTCCTTTATAGTCTACCGAAGTCTCATTCTCTGCGGGATTTATGCTGGACTCCTAGGCCGTCCACAGACAAAGGTCTTATACGTCCCGGATTCCTTACCGACACTTCTACTCTTTGGCAACGATTCTGTATACATAGCCGGTAACTCAAATTACCAGAATTCTTTGTGATCGTTGGATAACTTCATCTACACGAACAATTCTTCCTTTCGGCAGTCACCGATATAAACTTCAAATAAGATTTCGTAAAATGACGATATTTCAAGGTTCCGGTTTGTCTTACACGATAACTTCGCATCTGTAGACTCGCCATCTTCCTTTGAATCATGACGTACTTCACTCTTTGACTAAGAAGTCGAGATTGCTATTCTTCAGTCCATCGAAATCAATAATGCGTTTTCTTTTACACTGCAACGCTCTTGCAGTTTCACATACACATACTGTGTAAAGATACAACAAGTACACGTCCATACATGACGATGAGCGTTCTGTCCTGTTCTTGAGTTTGAGACACACGAGAAACTGATATCCTTCCTGTCACTCACTCAAGAAATGCTGAAGTACAGTTTACTTCACTGAAGAAGTAAGTTTACTTCGCGTTGTAGACATTCATACACCAAAGACAAGTGCACTGACTGTCTGGCTCATTGTTGTCTACATTTTGACAATCACTCCAAACGGACGTTACATCGAAGATGTTACTAGCGACGGTGACATCATCCAAGGTCTTTAAATACTTAGACCATTCCCGTCACCTGCCCTTACGACGAGGTGCACTGACACTCGCCGGATGGCTCAGAAAGGGAGGAGGCGCCATCATAAGTCCCCTCCGTCGGATCGTCTCTTCACCGACGTCTGTACCGTTACGCAACTTAAGCTCACATATAATAGTCAAAGAAGCGAGGAGGAAGTCTTCGTTGACGTTTGGGTAACTCCACGTCGACGTCATTCCATTTTCCTTCACCTTCCATGATACTAGCTCCATCATTTGTTGTCGAATTCTGAGGTCGAAACTGTTTCCTGTTGGTCCGGTTACGCTGATCTGCTCCATTTGAGTCAATTCCTTGATGATCATCATCAGCAAGCCAAGACTTTGGAGTTTCACCGTAGCACAGTTTCAGTTTATTTCCATGCACGACTTGTGGCGATGACCTACGGCTCCGTTGTATAACATAATCACTTGGAGGAATAACTTTGGTGACCAGAAATGGACCATCATAATTCTTACTCCACTTTGGTGAGCGTTGAATATAGCGGCGTGGGTAGAAGTACCATACCCAATCACCAACGTTGAAGGTCACTTCTTTCACCTTAATATCATATTCATTCTTCCTCCTTTCTGCGCTGTTGTTGAGATGCTCTCTAGCTACCCTGTAAGCCTCCCTGTAGACCTCCTGTTGCTGTGATACAAACTCATCATAGCTAAGTTCTCGTTCTTCGTCGCCAATGACTGGTCCAAGAACAAGATCAAGTGGTGCTCTATTTTCTCTTCCTAACACGAGAAAGTTGGGAGAATAGCCAGTTGACTCATGTTTTGCTGCTCGATATGCTGCCATGACAGCAGGTAGACAATCATCCCAATCACGTTGATTCTCTTTGATGACTTTGGCAAGCATTGAGTTCAGCGTTCGATGAAATCGTTCAACGCAGGCATTTGTTGATGGCTGATAAGGTGACGTACGTATCTTCTCAATTTCTAACCGCGAACAGAGCTCTTGAAAAAGCTGAGACTCGAACTCAGGTCCCTGGTCTGAAAGCAATCTTTTGGGAGCTCCAAATCGCGCAAAAACGTTGTCAACCAGTACTTTAGCAACAACAGATGCTGTGTGGTTTCTTACTGGTACTGCTTCTGACCACTTCGAGAAGATATCTGTAATAGTAATGATGTACTCATTACCGCGTGAAGACCTTGGATGTTTTCCTGTAACATCAATGGCAACAACTTCAAAGGGTTCACCTGCGGCAAACGGATGTAGTGGTGTCTGACGTGGGGGATTGCCCCGGTGATAGCGCATGCAATTTTCACACCTCTTCAATTCTGCCGCCACGTCACTTCTCCAGTTTGGCCAATAGGCACGTCTACGGACCTGTTCTTCTGTCTTCGAACGACCCAGATGTCCTCCGGTCAACCCTGTGTGCGCCAGACGTATTAATTCAGCACGAAACTTCCTTGGGATGATGATCTGCCAGACATTGGTTGTTCCTTGTATTGGTGTCCATTTACGACAGAGAACATCTCCTTTAACTTCAAGTCTTTCCCACTCATGCCAGATTGATTTTACGGCTGTTGACTTGAGTTCAACTTCTTTCCAACCGGGCCTCTCTCTGTTTACTTTCATCAAGCTGATGATGAAATTAAGTTCTTCATCTTCCATCTGTGCTCTGATTATTTCTTCTTTGGTCCAGCCGATGCAATCGGCTGGCCCGTCTCCTCTTGGAACGGAAGTTCCAAGATGGAGTCCAGTAGATTCTTCTTCTACATCCCCGTTTTCATTATTGTCTTCATTATTCCGATCAGGATTAGACGACATCGTTGCACATACCAGCTGACGGGTATGACATGCTGTGCATGACGGCTTATTCAAACAAGGATGTCGTGAGATGGAATCTGCGTTCCTGTGACGTTCTCCAGAACGATGCTGTACTTCGAACGTGTATTCCTCCAACTGTTCGAGCCACCTTGCATTCTGGCCTATTGGCTCCGGCGTTTTTCGTAGCCAAGACAGTGCTGCATGATCCGTTCGAACGATGAATGACCTTCCCAGCAGGTACTGTCGGAAGTACTTAAGGAAATAAACTACTGCTAGCAATTCCTTTCGTGTGATGCAGTAATTCTTTTCATTGACACTGAGAGTCCTCCCTGCATAGGCCACTACTTTTTCAACTTCGCCTTGCTTCTGTGAGAGAACGGCTCCGATACTATTATCTGCGGCATCAGTGTCCAAGATGAACTGATCTTCGTCGTTAGGTAACGTTAGGATTGGCGGTTGTTGCAGCCTATCCTTCAGTTCCTCGAATGCTGCTTGACAATCTTCAGTCCAAACAAAACTCCTGCCTTTCTTCAGTAAATTATTCAGTGGGCCAGCAGCCTTGGAATAATCCTTGACAAATCTGCGATAATACCCAGTTAATCCAAGAAATCCTCGAAGTTGCTTGAGATTCACTGGCACTGGCCATTCACTGATTAATTTAATTTTGTCCAAATCAGTTGATACTCCTTCAGCTGATACAACATGTCCAAGGAATGTAACTTTTGTCTGCATCAGTCGACATTTGCTGGGCTTCAACTTCAAATTCGCTTCATGTAGTCGCTGAAGTAGCAGTTCCAAACGTTCAAGGTGTTCTTCCGGTGTCCTTGAAAACAGAATGATGTCATCCAGATACGCGAGGCAAATACTGAGGTTGAGTCCATTCAACACCAAATCCATAAGTCGCTGGAACGTTGCAACTGCATTGCAGAGGCCAAATGGCATTGTCTTAAATTTAAACATGCCTCTTCGTGTAACAAACGCTGTTTTGTCAGAGTCCTCTTCACTCATAGAGACCTGGTGAAAACCTGAGCGAAGATCAAATGTGGAAAACCATTTTGATCCACACATGGCATCCAGACATGTGTCCGTTCTTGGTAGAGGNTATGCATCCTTTCGTGTTATGTTGTTTAGCTGTCTGAAATCGATGCAGCATCGGTACGTCCCATCCTTCTTCTTTGCAAGTACAATGTTTGAAGCCCAAGGACTAGACGCTGGCTCTATCACGCCTTGCTGCGACATATCCCTCAAATGTTCATCAATTGCTTTCAAATGTGCCGGCGGATAACGCCTCATTGGCTGTCGAAATGGCTTATGGTCTCCGGTGTCAATTGAATGAGTGACAATATCCGTCCAGCCAAGATCCCACTCTCCTCTTGAGAATACTCCAGAATATTTGTCCAAAATCTTCTTCAAGGACACCTTGACATGATCTGGCGTCGCCTCGTCTACTGCTGCCATCATGTCCTCCACAATAGATTTGTCCGTTGCTTCTTTTGTTTGTGCAACTGTCGTAGGCAAAATCGACTGCAATGGCTCCAGATTGCTGACAACTGTATTCCTCGCAAGCTTCACGGATTTATCTGACGTATTCAGTATTCGCACAGGCAAGTCATCGACACGGTTGGGTAGTAATGCCCTTGCAACCAACAAACCATCTTTAACTTCACCTGCTTGTGTTCCCCATTCTTCCGTAAAGTGATCTCCATTGACATGTAACCCGTTGAAGATTACTTTTGTTGATACATCGAGTTGTGAACATGGAGGAACGACTGTGTCTTCTGCCAAAATGACCCTCCTGCACCAGTTGTGTTTCACTTTTCTGGTCACCAGTCGATGAATTTCACCGGCAATGTTGACCTCTCCACTGGCAAAATCCCAACGGACATTGTTGTTTCTCAACCAGTCAATACCAATCATCACCTCTTGGATGTGGTCAGTGACAAGTCCAGTTAACATGATCGGTGAGTTTCCAATCCAAGCTTGAAGAGTAGTCTTGCCTTTGATGGGAATCTGAGTTCCATTGGCAGCAACACAAAACTGGTTTGTCTTCTGAATTACTTGATCCCTCAGAAGTCTACCAGGTATGAGAGTTACATTACAACCTGAGTCCAATAAACACGGATAAACTTGACTGTTGATCTTCATATTGAGATAAGCAGGTGCTTCTGCTCCATCGTTTGTGGCTGTACGAGCGCGTACTGGTGGCGGTCCAGAATTTCCGTATCTCTGCTGTCGATAAGGACAATATCTGTAGAAATGTCCAACCTCACCGCATGTGAAGCATGCTGCAGGTAATTGTGCCGCATTTCCTCTTGGTCGAGGCGGCACCATCTCAGCCTTATTCCAGTACTGTGGAGATTGATTCGACATTATCTGTGGTTGTCCATTATAATACTGCGGCTGAAACGTCGATGACGAAGACGGAGCAGGAGGTGGCATTGTCATTGCTGCAGTGAGTTGAGCTACCTGTCTCTTCAGTTCTTCCATTTCTCTACTAGAATTATCTTGCTGTGTATATTTTCCTTCCGTTGTCTTCTTCGGTGTTAGTTTATCTTGTCCATTCTGCCAATTAGTTGGACTATCTGTTTTCGGCTGCGGTGGATTCGTCTTCCGTTGTCGGTTTGATTTTGCGTCCGCCTGTGCTGCCCTAACCTGATGAAACTTCTGTTGATTCTTCTGTTGCCAGCGAGACTGCATAATTGATTCTAACTTCATGCATGTCGTTAGTGCCTCTCTCAAAGAAGGTGGTTCTCGCTCAAGAATCTTAAACATAAGTGATTCATTGTTCAAGGCTTCAATAAACGCATCACGTGCCAGAGTATCCTTCATATACGGTGTCGCTGCAGGATACGCCAATGCGGTTAACCTCTCAACATCTTGCGCCAACTCTTGAAGCCCTTCGCCTTGCTTCTGTTTCCGGCAACGCAACTCAACTCGAAATCTTTCATGTTGTTCACGGGTTCCGTAACGAGAACGTAATTTGTCAACAAGTTCTTCATACGTTGCGTCTTCAATTTGCCATAGCAGTGCATCAGCTCCATTGATCAACGATACCTTCAAGTGAGCGATTTTGTCATCATTAGACCAGTTATTATAACGAGCAGCTGTCTCAAATTTCACCAAGAAGGTCTCAAGACACGACTTCCCATCAAATGTTCCCGGTTTAATATTATGCTGCTTTTGATTGACTGAAAACACATTTTGTTTATTTTCTTTGCTTCGTCTTTGTCGCAATGAAGATTTCTTTCTCTCGACACTCTTATCTCTGTCATGTGTCCTCCGATGATCTCTTCCTTTGTTATCATATTCGTCCGATGATGATCTATCGCGTCTTCTTGAATTTCTCTTAGTTGGTGTTCGACGTCCACGACTGTCGTCCCAATCTTCATTATCTTCAGTGCCCGTCGAATCTTCATCTTTAGTCCGCCTTTCTTTTCTATTATGTTGCTCTCTTTCATTCTTATTATGACGCCGACGGTAACTCTTCCGTTTGTGGTCGTCACTGTCGCTTGATGAGTGTTGATCCCTTGGAGATTTCTTGGTCGATTCATGGTGGTGTCTTTGTGAAAACTGCCGACAGCTCTGTTTTTGATCTTTCTTTTCAGATAATGACGTGTCTCTTCTGCGGGAACTACGTCGTTCTTCTGACGAATGGCGATCATCCTGCCGGCATCGATGCCGAATAATGTTTCCGTCTTTCAGCGCATCAACAGATGCATTAGAATCACTGTCAGAATCGTCAGAGGGCTGCGATTTGGTATAACCCTTGCCATCCTTATGCCGTTCTTCATGGGATGAGCCATAATCGGAATGACTTAGCAGCCGTCGACTTTTCGCAACAACTTTCTTCTTTGAATCATCAACTTTTGCTTTGGATGAACTATGATCTCTTTCGACAAAAGCCGATTTCTTGATGCTTCGTCGTTCCAAAGCAAGACGTTCATCTTGTTCAGAATCATCCGAATCAGAAGCCTCGTCTTCAGGCTGTTGTCTTCGATAAGATAACTTCGTCTTCCGTCTTCGTAAAATGCTTTGAGCAGACCGCTGCTTCTCGCCTTCATGACAGTCGAGAAAGTCTTCATCAAGGCCCGATTCTTTAAATATTTGCTTTGATTGACGTGACGATCGTCTGTCTCCTTCATTCGAGTCAACAAAATTGTCATCATCAAAATCCTTCTTTGAACAAACACTACTTTTCCTAGGAATTACAACTGCAGAACGAAGTTTGGTCGGCATACTATCTTCGCTGTCAGTTGACAATAAGCGTTCAGTCCTTTTAGTTTGAAGCTCTGTCGATCCAGTCAGCTTCTGTTGCTCTTCTAGTTCTTGTAGTCGACGCATTATCTCTTGTAGATTCGATTGTTCACTATTCGAAGCCGGCGGATCATCATTCTCAGTCTGTTCGCGATGAGGCTTCGTTGATCTCTTCATTCTGTCATTCTTTGCTGAAGGTGCCTGGTGTTCACGAGAAACAGATGAGGAAGCAGCTGGAATCGTGGATTCATCTTCATCTTCGACATCTTCCACTGAGGTAGCATATTCACTGTCAGTAGGTTCTTCATCACAATCTGCCAAGCGTAATTGTATTTCATCATCGACAATCACACGACGTTTGCGTGAATGACCTCTTTTGACGTTATCAGCTTTACCCTCTAAAGTAGAAGTCCCATCAGTTTGCTGACTTCCAGAGATTCTGCTGAAAATACTAGACTTCAGTTGACATCTGTCTCCCTTCTCAAATAACGTCTTATCTCTACACTCATCATTGCCACGAGTCATCCTGTCAGTACTGCGGTGGCTTTCAGCAGTGCTCGAGTCACGATGACTTGTAGCTTTCTTGCCTTCCTGATTGCCTCGANTTGATTTGCCTCGTTGAGAGTACACGTACCCTTGATCACTATCTGCGTCCATTTGTTCACTATGCCCCACGTTCGTGCGCCAAGTCTCGCGGGGTCGGCTACGTGCNGTGCTGGCTTCACCCCAGCCGAGCGCGACATCGGAGTTCTGGCCCAGTGTTCCGCGGTGCGAATCGCCTTCGCCGGTTGACACCTGTCCATCTGTCTCCATCTCAGGGTTCATGGGTCCCCAGCTAAAAAGTGGGTTATCAGCCAGTTTATGCAGTTGTACAAGTGGTGATGAGCTGCTACTAGTTTCCTTTCCTTATGGCACTTCAACCTGTGTAGTACAAAGTTAATTATAAAAGTACTTCCAGGTACTTCCGTTGGTACTTCCACGGTACTTCCGAGGGTACTTCCAGGGTACTTCCGGGGTACTTCCGTAGGTACTTCCGAGGGTACTTCCAGGTACTTCCAGGTACTTCCGTAGGTACTTCCGAGGGTACTTCCAGGGTACTTCCGGGTACTTCCCAGGTACTTCCGTAGGTACTTCCGAGGGTACTTCCAGGGTACCTCCGGGTACTTCCGAGGTACTTCCGTAGGTACTTCCGAGGGTACTTCCAGGGTACTTCCGAGGTACTTCCGTAGGTATTTGTAACTTACAATATTTTATTACTGTGATCGAGAGAGCAGATATACTGATGATCGTGTTCAATCAAATTATTATTCTTTGGTTTATTTCTACAGACAACACGTCTTTCCAAAGCAATAATTTATTCTGAGTTGCCTACGTACAATGGCTACATCAAAAACAATTAACTATGTCACATTAAATGTTCATAC
>Ga0049103_1000253_pt1 | contig 9927 bp, 12 predicted proteins | sample WorMettrBAHAMAS1_FD_55018 | JGI IMG/M metagenome (GOLD analysis project Ga0049103, IMG submission 55018) | Marine gutless worms symbiont microbial communities from Max Planck institute for Marine Microbiology, Germany - Inanidrilus... | ecosystem: Host-associated > Annelida > Digestive system >...
ATCGACCATTTTGCCTGTAACTTCGCCAAATGTATACCAATTTTTAAAATTCTTTCACCGATAAACAGAACAGTAATTCTATAGTAAGGAAAACCACCACACCTTAAATGTGTAGCTACATTACCTTGTGATTGTTGCTATCACTATATGATATGTTTCAGATTATCGCTATGTTCTGACATTAATGTTTCACAAGGTAGTGTAGTGAATCGAGGCTGTTACGGCATGCCTCTGGCAGACATGCCCACAGCTACTACTGCTACACTGCAGTTGGTAAAGCAGTTACTTGTTCAGTATTACAGACAGCATGGGCACACAAAGGGGATAAATGGCATTTAAGCAATGTAGTAGGTGTTTATTACAGAGCACTGCTTGTGCGTGTCAGTCAGTGGTGTTAGTATTCACATGTACCGGCCCACTATTCCGAAGGGCCGCTATTCTAGCCGATATATATATTCATCTTTATTCACCAAAACTGGTAGAAACAGTATAAAGAAACTTAACTAAACTTAAGTAAGCAAAGAGCACGTCACAAGTTCTCACAAAATATTCGTCTTAACGTCAAACCATAGCATACACACATTTCATGAATTCAGTATTGCATAAAACTCACTTAGGAAAACGCTAAGGGTCTTTGCGAAAGGTTCTTCAGGTTGGTAAGAAATTTTTCAGACCGTTTTTCTATTAGACAGCTTGGGAGTGAGACGCAAAAATATCTCTGACAAGCTTTTACTGTGTTTATATTAGTAGTTTGAAATAATTTCATGAAAAACCTATTTTACCTCGTTCTATTTTAACCATCTCTTACCTAGAAGCAACATCAATGACCTTTCCGACCATGCACAGACACACTGCCTGTCGCAGTAAATGACGGAGCAAGTGTGACTAGTGAGTGGGCACTCCGAACACAACTACACAACATTTACAGGAACCACTCAATGACCTAACAGACTCCGATGGGAAGATACGAAACAAGACAGCGAATGTACAGGAAGGAAGGCAACGGAGGGAGTTCACGTACTCTTTCCAGTAACAGTTGTATGTGAACATTTCCATGTAGTCCAGATAGCGATTTCTTGCACCGCTGTGAACTGTTTCGGGTTAATGCTTGTTAGGGTGTTCCCATCTACTATGGAACATTTTTGAAGTAATTATTTCACTTCCGCCAACCCAGCATTTGATGATGACTCATAGAGACTCAGTAGTCAAAATGTTATGAAGATATAACAATATTTTGAACTTGCTCAATGCATTTGAATTTTCAAAAATACAGCTTCTCTACAACTAGCGTAATGTAATGGAGGGTTGGAGAACATTGTTTAGTAATTTTTTGGGAACAGCCTAATGCTTGTGCTCAGTCAGCAGCCAGAAATTCATTTGACACTGTCCGTGACTGTGGCTGTATGCAGTTGGGGTATGGACATGATGAAAGTGAAGAATAGTGTCAGAGTTAATGAAGTTCTGCAGCTTACTTGCATTGACAGTGAGCAGGTTGTGAGCAGTGTTTATGACTCATCTTCATTCTGAAGCGCAAGTGCTTTGGTTCCCAGGGCGGCAAGTAAGCTGGGCGACGAATTGATTGATTTGAGTGAGTGAGTGAGTGGGTACACGATTTTTCTCCATGGGTAACCTCAGCAATGCAGGTCGCGATGAGGATGATGCCCGAACTGCAAATACACACATGTCGCAGAGAAAGTGTGCGACACCACACTGGATAATGAAAAATTTTCGCACCATAACACAATGTACAGTGTTGTCATGACACTCACCAGGGCCATCACATACCAGCATACAAGCGAGCGGCACTTGCGCTTCGGACTTCTTCGATGCTAGTCATGTTGCTTGTTTCCATAACGTACAGCTGCATTTCACATCCTTGTTATAATTTTTACCGCGCGACGCTATGCTAGCATGGTATATACTACAGCCCTGTGTCTGTCTGTTCTGTGTCTGTCTATCACAAGTCGGAGTTCTACTGAAATGGCTAACTCTAGGAACACGCAAACAATGCCGCATGATAGCCCAGGGAGTCTAGTTTTCTGACACCAAATTTTTGATCGAATTTTGAACGGGGTCACCCTCAATAGGGGTGCCAACTGCAGGTGGGGTAAGTATAGGCGGCAAATTTCCACGAATAACTCGCCGTATCTTGAAAACCGCACAAGGTAGGCGCATAGTTTTTATTAAAGACAAATAGGAAGTCATATGCGCTCTCTCGAATGGTTACATTGCCGGAATTTTACACCCCCTAACATATATCTCGAGAACGGCTGAAGGTAGAGTCGTCTAATTTTGTAAGATTGTAGGCTATATCAAGTGTTAGCCTTCAGACGACCGACCGTCCCTGAAAGGGGCGTGCCCGGGTCACGTGACACATTTCAGAATGTTACACCCCATGAAATATCTCTGGAATGGCTGAAGCTAGAGACTTCAAATTTTGTGCATCGGTTGCCCAAGCGAACTGTTAGCCTTTAGGTAACAAACTGTCCCCCAAGTGGGCGTCGTCAATATCACTTAAAATTTTGTCAAATAAGTGTTGATATCTCAAAAACCGTACAAGATACAGATATACTTCCAATGGAATATTAATAGGAAGTCATATATGGCCTGTCAAATAGCACAAACGCCAGTGACCTTGAATGAAGGTCACTTTAGCTATCTGACACTATTTATCTTACTTTTTGGGAAACAAGACACATAGTTCGATTATGTGTACTAGAAGTGGAGAGCATACACGTGGCCTATGATCTTGAAGGTCATTCATCAGTTTTAGAACTTTTCAAATGCAAGTCGTCTACATTTGTGCAGCACTTTAAAAGATTTCAACTGGCACGCCTGCAGCGCGCGGTCCCTCAGCGACAGCTGGGCTTCTTGTTTGGGGTAGTGTTTTGTTATCTGTGTGGTGTTCGATAACAATGCGACTGTTGTTGTTTGTTGTTGTCAATACTCATCAGCCGACCCAGTATCATTTGAAGGCAGTTGTGCGCCACATTGGCCGGACTCCGCACTCTGGACATTATGTGGCATCTGTCCACGTGGACACACATTGGTTACTGTGCGATGATGACAAGGTATGAGTGCTGTATACTGAGCAATAACTGTATGCCCATCATACGTTATCTTTAACAGTGACGTTTTGTATTACGTATTGCAGTTCATTTGAATAGAAACATGTCTGTACCTTTTGCTACATGGATCACTTGTGCATTTTGTCCCTTTATATCCTTTGCATCATGTGCTGTAAAAAGTTTGAAATTTGGTCAAGTAACAAGACATTTTACTGCAGACTTCTTGAGGGCCGAATGTATCACTTTGCACAGTATTTGTTATGCGTAATTTGAACACTGCAAACAGTGCGTGTGTGATGTCGTGCAGATAACCATGTCACCCTNTGAATCATGGACAGCTGAAGCCACGCCATATATATGTCTCTATGTTCGAACAGGTGCACTTCTGTGTGTTTGTATATGTCTACATTAAGTGTTGTGGTCTAGCTTCAGACAGTGTAGCTGTTGACAATGAAGGTATCAAATTTCAATCATTATCATTGTTCGCTGCTAGCCTGCAATGTTTTTGAATTCTGGGCTTTCACATGGTCATTGAGCCCAGTAGATAGCCCTTGTAGTAACTTTCGACCTGTTATGTTATGTTAGAAATTGTTGAATTATTGTTGAATTATTGTTATTATCATGACTATTACTGTTGTTGTTACTAGTATTATTATAATAATATTATTACTAATTGCAGTGGTATTAGTAGCAGTAAGCTGCCATTTATGTTTCTTAATAAGTATGAGGTAAAGTGTACTAGCTATCAGAAGTGGGTATAAAAGGTAGCATGTTCAAAGTAATGAAGTTATTTATTTGTAAAGGTTGCTTGAATCCTGTAACCAGTTCGGGTCATACTAGTGTAGATATTGGTACCAGTGCAAATCTGGAGTTGTGGAGATAATATAAATCACTTCGTTGTACAGTAATGGGAATGATCAGCCGTTCTTTTGGTACATATGTACAGAATGGTTTTGTAGAGCACAGAAAAGATTTTGACTGCAGTGTGTCGTCAACAGCATTTAGGCACAGCTTATGTGTCATTGACAGTGTACAGTTNCTGTCCTGTTATGTGCAACAGCCGCTGAAACAAATGTCACAGAGTCAACAGCTGCTGAGGAGGCCTGTGTTGGACATGTCGATGAGGACGACACTGTCGATAATGTCCTGCCTGACCTGACAACAGACTGTGGTTGGTGATGTCGTACATGTGTTACAGTATATCGTTCGGATGACTGTATTTGAAGGGTGATGTAAACGACCAGGCTGTTCTTACGTTAAATGTTTACTAAACTTATTGAGCATGTACAAATGTCATAACTGTGAAGTCTGCATGAAGGAACACAGCAATGTATGTTGCTGGAGCATCAATTAAGTACAGTTATGAACTTGTGTGTGATCTGTGTAAATATATGCTGTGCCAGAATGTCAGAGAACGAGTGGAGAGGCAGTCATCGACTCACGGAGGCCAGCTGTACGACGTACACTCCGGAAAGTGGCACCAAAGGTGTTTGTTTGTGCACATTTGTATTGTTAAACTGGACTGATGTAATGATTTTGTAATGTACAATGTACACTGTAACTGATGTCAACTTGCCACAGTGTTGTTGCTACCTCCATTTCCACAGTAACTGCATTAGTTTCATCGCTCAGATAATGTCATGTGTAAGTGAAAATAATGAAATGGGTGTGTTTCAGAAACGGTTCTCAGACAACTGGGAATGTCAGACTCCCCTGCCTCACAAGCGTGTCCGGAAACAATATGACAGTGACAGTGACGATGACGTGACCAGTTACCCTGAAGAAATCAGGAAACAGTACGTAAAGTAGACATTCTTTACATACATACATACATACATACAGGTTGTATTGAACTCTGGCTGACAAAGGCTGGATTAAACAAACATACAGACAGTCAAGAATATACATATATGTGGTGTGTCATAATTACAGGACCCCTCCCCTAGGTTAGTGTGGTATACCGTTTGAATAAATCGGTACAAACTGGCGATTTTTATACACAAACGTCAGTAACCTACAACATGTGAAAAGATGCCAAATTGACCACCACCAAAAGGACTGTTCAGTTATACAGTTAACAGGTCTGTGGTTTGGGTTTTTATCACTGGGCATATTTTACTGCACTAGAATCATGTTTGTTTTGTTGTTACATGTGTGCTGCATGTGTGTTGTGTCATTGTAACATGGTACCTGGTGGGAGTAAAAGTCGATCCTTAGGACCCTATCTTCCTTCAGTACTTTGACACTGTTGACCCGTAGAAAGCCATCCATGACAAGACCTATAATGTGTTTGATGGGTTTANTCAATGTCAATATCGAACATACTGCTGCAACATGTCGTCCGTGTTGCTGTGTATCCATTGGTGAATGAATGACATTTGCTACATTATATGTAGGATTACTGAACGACGCAAGAAGTGCCTGCCGCTGCTAAACTACATCTGTACAGACAGTATGAAGGTACTGTTCGTCTTTAATGTACAGTACATATGATATGAAACTCTACAGAGTACAGCTGCGATGTATGTGTGTACATATAATCATACACTTGTGCCATTTATTGCGGTCGGACATAGAGTGGAGTTTGCTGAGGAAGAAGTCAACAGCGAAAGTCAGCAGTGATACGGTCATTATGGTGAAATGTCATGTAATATATATGCCTGCAGTAAATCATACTTTGTAAATTACATTAAGGAGCAAATGATTTGAATTTTTTGGCACAAAATTTCCACATAGCTGATAGTGCCAAAAGTCACAAATGCTGTGACATTGTAATGGTATTGAAACGTGCTGCATGGCAACAGGGTCACCACTCGCCTGGAAAACATAACTGACTGTGACTGTCGTACATGAAAATACAACTGACGTGTTAAGATGATCTGAATCGAACTTTTGAGTTGAATAGTGAACTTCAATTGCAGTTTGTATAACATTGTGATGAGTTCGGTTATTGACTCGATGGAGCAGCAGTAGCATCTGTGTGTGTATTTGTGTGTACAACTGCAGCAGCATATCTTCGCTGTCATTTCTGGTGACACTCAGTCGTCGTACGTAGACAACTATCAGCAAAAATCAAAGACAAGGGCCGGACGGTTTCAGCTGAAGCAGCTGGGCTTTGGTCCAATGGAAACATACAAAGTGGTAATTGCTAGCAATGCTGTTTAATTTGGTAGTGCATGTTCGTATGCTGGCATTTTAAGAATTGCAGCGGGATGTCAACAGATGGGGAAGTGCAGTTTAAGTGTCTTTGCATGCGTACAGGAGGAACTGGCCCTGTACTGCTATCGGCCACACATTCCATGTTGTTGNTTCCTACACTAATGTAAAGTTTGAAATTCATAATGTTCGTCTTGTATTTGTCAGCATTGCAGTGCATATACATTCAAAGATGCATCCGTCAGTTGCTGAATCAATAGTGTGAAGCATTGAGTGTCTCATAGTTACTAGTTAGCATTAGCACATTGCATTTCACAGTTAGATTGAAAACAAATACATTGCAGCAGGCCCATGTCNTTAATTTTTACCGTGCGACGCTATGCTAGCACGGTATTAGCTATGGTCGTGTGTCTGTCTGTGTGTGTGTCTGTCACAAGTCGGTGTTCTACTAAAATGGCTAAACATAGGAACATGCAAACAACGCCACACGATAGCCCAGGGACTCCAGTTTTCTGATCCCAAAAATCTTTTCGAAATTCGAACGGGGTCATCCCCAATGGGGGCGCCAAATGCATGTATTTTTAACAAGTGTATGCACTTAGAAGACTGTAAAAAGGTGATGCCTGCAGGTTGCAAAAGTGCTGAACACTGTGCATGATTACCACAAACAGTATGAGCTGATGACGGGAACGTACGTGCCACAGAGTCCCATATTCAGCGTATACATGGGAGATCCCCAGTTTGAAAGCTTTGCCTTGGTTCCTGAGGTAAGCAACATCATACTGTCTCCTCAACATCACACTGTCAAAGTTAGCTGCACAGCAGATTCATGTCACATATAGAAATAAACATTTGACATAGTAATGACTGCAAACTAGTGAGTTGTGATGAATCACAGTCGGCAGGTGTTGAAATGGCGCATATGTGAAGCCGATGGCATGCAGCCATGTTCATGATTGATTTGTTACATGTCTTTATTCACTAGTTTACACCAGCACAAAGACTGGAGTTACGGTATGACTTGACAGGTGTTTGATTAAAAATGGTAACGTTTCTATTCTGTACTTATTCACTGCAAGCGTACATGAGTGGTTTTTTTGGTGCTCAACTGTCTGAAGACTACAGAGCTATTGCTAGTTGCTAACTAAAACAAGTTACATGTGCTGAAAATACAAACGATGGAAATGTTGCATTAAGTAATTCATTTGCATTGGCCATTCAGCATATGTTTCAACAAAGAGATGGCATAGAGTGATGTGATTGTTGATAATTTTTACCTCTTGTATGTGTGACTGCAGGGTAAGCACACTGCATGTATGTAGTTTAAAATGTGGTGAAATTCACTTTCTTAAGCCAGCATGAACGACATGTTACACACGTGTATCTGAAGTATGGTGTGGCACACACTAATGTTACATGCACTGCTGTTGGTGCTTGGCAAGGGATATGTGGCACACGTCACTGCGGATGAGCGGCCGCATAAGTGGTGCAGAATTTGAGTTACATCTTATGTCACGGACGTGTGGTGCTGTTTCTCATAAGGGAACAGCAGTGTTTGCTTTCCGCTGCTACAGTGGGAACTGTAAGTTGTAACAGTGTTTGTTTTTATGTAGGCTATCGTTGCGGCCATACAGCATGTTCACAGTGTACACCGGAGTGAGGCTGAACGCATCTTCCAGCAGGGAATTGTGTACACGGATGAAGAGATTGCATTCCGTTTTTAACTGTGGTATGTAACCATTTTGCATGTATGAGGCCGTGCATTATTGTCGTGGTGTAGCACAGTAAACCACATTATGTATGTCATCGTGCAGTACCTTCTGCCGCACCTAATATTCATTCAGATGCAAGTGTTGTGAGGTCAAAGGCACACCCAGAAAAATCGAAAAGTACTGACTCCAAGTGGAAAATGTGTGAAGGCGAATTTTGCAAACTCATACATTTCGGTGACATTTCACTGAGGCTTTCGACATAATGACCTGTTCACACGTTTGTTCAATTCAGGCTGAAGCTAACGAATGACTTGACTGTAGAACTGCATCCAGCGAACAAGTACATCTGTAGAATGTGTGCGTCACAGTACACTTTCTTTGATAGTCGCAGTCACAACACATGGCTGATTGTAGTACCTGATTGGCGTTCTTGGCCAACTTTGCTCTCCATCCCTTGGGGGTTGGTAAATGAGGACCAGCTGGACCAGCTTTGGCTGAGAAGGCAAAGCCAGGTATGGTTCATAACCTTCGTGGATAAACATGTCGGTGTGCATTTGTGAGAGTGCGACATACCTCGACAATGCATGCAGTACCTGGGCACCTTTGTGATGGCTTAGCCCACAAAGAGGCACTATGTATATCAGCACTAACTTTACCTTCACCTTTATGTTACCCCTTGATCTGTGTGGTCACATCAGGGCTGGATGTTGTTGTGGAGTTAGAGGGAATATTAACAGAACTGTTCAGCTATTATAGTATTGTGTAACTTTGTGTAGTTGCAGAGATTCATGAAACCGATTAACCAGAGTGGTTTTTTCACATTCACTGGGACCCTTACACTGTGCTTAGCTAGAGGCAGTTGCCTGCAGTTTATATTGTAACACAGTGGAATGGTTACGGTGCAGTTTAGGCCTGTTCTTCTTGGCGTACTTTTTGTTTGAGACCATGTATTGCTTTGTTACTTTTTGAGCATATGTTAATAAGTATTATATTCTGCGTTTTTGAGTGTGCATTAATATGCTATGTGTACACTATTATAAATGTAAGTATAATGCTTTCTCCATTATGCTCGAATTATTGTATCTCCCACTTTTTTCTCTGATGACTGACTGCAATTTTGTGTGTGTTCACCTTGTATGGCGTGATGTACCCTTTTTTGTGTTGAAAGTGTCGTTAAACATCAACCGACCAACGTCTGTGTGTTAGGCATCTCTTGCAAAGTTTTAACCTGACTCATGCAACATTAAATGCATTTCTTTTTTCACTGTAGTTCTGATGCAGATTTATTATATGTTGCTCATTACAGCCACCTGAGCCATCCTGTGTGATGGAGCTACAGTCCACAACTGCCATGCAGCTGCCAACCGTGACCACACTGGAACCGACATACACGGGTGTAGTGTCGGTCTGGACGTCTCGGTCTCGAGAGTCGAGACGTAGTTTCCAAACGTCTCGGTCTCGTGGAAACGTGGGAAGGTCTCGGTGTCGATCTTGTCTCGGAATGAAAGTCAAATGTCTCGGTGTCATCAACTGCTTTGCCACGATCTTTACTCCGGCACAGAATTTTTGGCGACGAGTTGGCCTCTTATCGAAATCTTCGATGTCTTGTACCAGATTTCCACTGAGCGTGGTTCCTCAACTACAGCTGGACTTCTTGTTCGATCTGTTGTTACTGCGTGATGCTTTGCAAGCGTACTGTCTGCTGGGTTTGTCTTCTATCTTTCCGAAAGCGGGATTTTCTTGTTTCAGTTATAATCAGACATGTTGGAATGCGAGCACTTGTCGATACCAGAGCATTTTATTCGTGCGTGTTGTTGTCATAAATCAAACGTTTGAAATTGCAGTCGAAAATAATCCGAGTTTCGGAAGGAAATAATAAACGTCTTGTTACAGCTGATGGCAAGTCAATGTACGCAGTAACGGTTCCAGACCAAGACAGCTGGGGGGGGGGCTAAAGGAGGGCTAGCCTGGAATGACAAGTATAATTATAG
>Ga0049103_1000260_pt1 | contig 9839 bp, 4 predicted proteins | sample WorMettrBAHAMAS1_FD_55018 | JGI IMG/M metagenome (GOLD analysis project Ga0049103, IMG submission 55018) | Marine gutless worms symbiont microbial communities from Max Planck institute for Marine Microbiology, Germany - Inanidrilus... | ecosystem: Host-associated > Annelida > Digestive system >...
GTGGCAAACTTATCACTGGCAAGGTCACAAAATTTTCACCATTCCCTATTTCCAACTGTAACACAGTTCTTACCGTAGCTTGCCTATAATGGCGATATGCCATCTTCGCAAGAAAAAACAAAATCAGAAAGAGGAAACAGAAAATAATAATAAGTTCTACCGGGACCAGCGAAGGTAAATGCTCCACGTATCTGACCCATTGCTGCATAGGGTTCACGGTTGGTGACGCCACCGTAATAGGCTGAGTAATCTGCAACACAGTGGGAATTTCTGCCAAAGGCAATGCTTTAATGGGGCGTGCTAAAAGCAGCATAGTTAAAGACCGTACTTTAAGTTGCAAAAAGACTACCATAACCAATGCTAGAATGCTAACCAACCAGCCAATAACAGTGAGCCAAGAAAACGGTGACAAGAAATCAAACTTAGTTTCATGTAGATTTGACTCTAAGATCTGATTAAATAGGTAATGTGATAAACTTTGAAAACTCTGGATGTCATCCTTTGTACGGTTAATCACCGTTTCCATGTCGTAATGACCTTGCTTCTCTTTAGCAAAATATGCATCTAATTCAGCATGTTGTAATGCTAATTTAGGCACCAAAATTTGGATTGTTTCATTCAAACGGATCTCGGCTGTCAAGTTATACAGCTCTTGTTCAGAAAAATAGGCCGATAAATACGCGAGGTTAACAGGAAATTGAATATCATAGAAAGATGAAACATTCTGTGATGACCCACAAAATTCCAAATCGACTATTATTCTAATTTCATCTGCAGAAACATGATGACAATGACAGCTGAAGGAATGAATTGACTGTATGTGTTGCAACTTAAACGTCCGCATAGGTTCGGTGAACGAACCATTATCACACTGCATTTTCAGGACTGAAATATTCGTGAATAGGTATGTATTTTGAAACAATCTTATTACCGAACGAGGGTATGGCGTTTTATACACTCCATATCGGCAAAGACGTTTAATCAAGCCCAAATCTCCTTCCACTAATGCTAGCGCGCATGTCGATTGTGCTCTGTCCAGGAAAACTGCCGGCATATCCTTATGGAGCCATACATCTGCTACCGGTAGGTTTTGTGCCACTGAAATCACCATCAATACATCCACGTCCTTATGAAAACCGATATATGCTATGTCAGTCGACAGCATACTATAAAAATTATCAGCCTCCGGTGTTGGTTGTGGCAGGCGTATCAACTGGTAAATTGCAAATGGATAGTTTAATGCCCTAAGCGTCACAGGCACATCTATTAATATCATCAAAAAATTAGTTCTATTAAATGTTCCTGTTTTTCCTTTAACTATGAAGGTTCGAAAAGGCGCTGAATTATAGTAATACCCAAAATCATGACGCACAAGAGTCATGTGTGGATCCGTATTCTGCAAATGCTGTTCAATTTGAATAAGCGAATTTGCCATTGCGTCATGTGAAATCAAAAAATGTGGGATAGACCCAGACATTAACATTTGCATTGCTGTATACAAATGATCAGCTTCCTCAATTTGATCCTGGGATTTGCGAAGCCATCTCAAAACTTCACAAAGAGAGGCAATACCACTTCTATCATCACTCTGAATTCTTACCAAATCATTCTGTATGCCAAGAATTGACTTTCTAAAAACCTTTAACACATCTGCGACATTGTCCAACCTATTCTGTGTTATTTGAAAAGAGGCTACTAGATCCTGTGACCCTTTGCCAAACATCTCTACTGATTTGTGAATTCCGACTTCAACCCTCTCTAGGACCTCACGTAAAGACTGTAGCTGATCCTTTGTCGCTAAGCCGGTCACGCTAGAGAGAAAATTAGTGAATATTCCTCGTTTTTGTCTCATCTTTCCTGCCGGTAAATCTACCGCTACCTCATGTACATGCTTAACTGTAGTTTGCACATGTGTTTGCACTTTAAGTCTCATGTCGCGAAGAAATTCAAGAATTCCACGAATAGCCATGCATGACCCTCTATACTCAGATGTATTACACGGCAGTTCACTATTATGGAAAGATATACCCCACGCCGGTAACTTTACATGGAAAACCATCTTTGCCACATATGTTGCCACTCTTACATCTCTAACTTTAGTCAGTATGTAACCATAATTCTGTTTATTAATGACCATAGGTGACGAACCTGCATCATTCACTTCTTGACCCCAAACTAACTTGCTTTTTTCACCAGTCGTCGCCACGAAAATGCATAGCATCAGCGACACGACCTAAAAGCATAGATCACACCGTCTAATGTCGTTATATGTTAAACCGATGAAATCTTTTGAAATCAAAATACGTCTAGACGTTTTATATTTTGTTCAAAACACTAATTTTAACAACATCAACGACATGTAACAGTGTGAACCATGCCCATAGCCGGCCTGGCTGCAAGATAGGTCAAAATAGTGCCTTGATTAAACTATGACCAGATCAGCTATTCATGCCTCTGGCCTATTTTCTAGTGTCTGATTACTGATTTTCTACATTCTGTCGAATTTCATCCTTATTTGGTATCGTTGTATTCTCTATTGGAGGTAGCCGTTGCAACAAAGCTGTTCTATCATCTGTAAACTTCTTCAATCTATCAGCCGTCACCAAAAATCTTAATGGTCTACCCCCATCCAATCTTTCAAGCTTATAAGCCATTCCGATATCTGGCCTGTTTTGTACTACTTCTTTTATTACTAATGGTCCATGAAATGGACGATGCGTAATCACTCGATTAGAATGTGGCTTTATCCTCACATCCTTTAATAAGACTCGATCACCGACCGCCCACTCTGGTTCCTGTACCTTATGCAGGCGATCATAATATTTCTTATCTTGTTCCTTTATTTGCAACTTACGTTCTCTGACCGCTGTATGAAGACGTTTCAATTCCTTTGCTAAAAACCAATAGTACGATTCCTTTTCACCTGTAAACGAGACCTGTAATGTAGTTATACCTGGGGCATGTACTGGCATATCTCTACCAAATAAAATTTGATAAGGACTTAACTGCAGCCTACTTTGTGGTGTCGCCCGTATCGAATACTCAATGATCGGCAATTTAAGTTCCAAATTCAAGTCATCAAAACAGTAAATACGTAGCAATGATATAACTTTTTTAACCATTGATTCAGCCAACCCATTACTCTTTGCCATCAAACTAGCCGATGTGCGATGTTTTATACCTAAAAGAGCACAAATTTTGGCAAAAAATACATTCAAATAACTTGAACTTTTATCCGAATGCAATCTTACTGGGGGGCCAAATATAGCCACAACATTTTGTACAAATGCATATGCCGTCGTCTCCGCCGAAAGGTCCTTTACGGGTATTATAGCTGGCCATCCACTAAAATTATCAACACAAACTAACAATGCCGTATTTCCTGCTTCAGTCCTTCGGCACAAAGGTTTATGGTCAATCGACCAAACCTGACCTGGGTAATAGGCCGGTTCTACTGGGTGTAATGGTACTGGCTTCTGTGCAAAATTGGGTTTGCTNCGCATACATATTTCACAAGTATTAACAAAATCATGCACATCCTGGAAAATACTTTTCCAATAAAAGCGATTAGAAACAGCCAAAAACATTTTATCAACTGAGTAGTGCCCCGTATTATTATGCAATTGAGTTANTATTCCATTTCTATACTTTAATGGTACACATAAACGTTTTCTAACAGGTATTAAAGTTGCCAAGCGCTTTTTACGCATCACTTCAATACGATATAAAACATCATCTTGCCAAACATATTGGTCTTGTGTTAATAATGTAGTTTTATTAATAGCATCATTATTTGACAATTCTCCTTTAGTCAAATAATTAAACATTGCCTGAAACTCATTATCATTTTCGTAATCTGCTGCCGATACTACTGGTACCATTATCAATTCCTCATTTTGTTCATCACTACTACTTTGATCATCTTTATCCAGGTCCACATAAAGATCAGTTAATGGACCAACATCCTCATCATTATTATTTAACTGGTCACTAGGCGCGAGTTGAACCTCTTCCTGTGCCCTTCTAGCCGCAGACCGTGTAGATACGGCAAACAAAAAGTCATCCTCCTCTCGTATAGGCATTGGTGCATTCTTTAATCGTTCCATAGGTGTTGCATCAGTAAACAATCGTGACAAACAGTCAGCGACAACATTCCTAGATCCCCGGACATATGAAATTATTAAATCAAACTGCATGAGATAGGCCATCATTCTTCGCTGCCTATGATTAACTGGTGTCCAGGTAGCCAAATGAAGCAGATGACTATTATCAGTTATAACATGCACTGGACAATTTATCGCCACCTGTTCAATTGATTTTAATGCATAAATAAGACTCATGCATTCTAAATCATCTGAACAATATTTCTGCTGTGCTGGATTTGTTGATTTGCTGCCATAATGTATTACATAAAATTCACCATCGTCATCTCTTTGCAGCACCGCATAACCAAAACCGAAACTACTCCCATCCACCTGGAGGTATATAGGGCGTCGAGGATCTATTGATCTCAAAATTGGTGGGTTAGATAACAGATTCTTTATCTGTTGTAATTCTTTATCGCATTCCGCAGTCCATTGAAACTTAGTATCCTTACGTAATAACTGTCTCATATTATAGGTATTCTGGGCATATTGCCTACAGTATTTTCTGAAGAAATTTAAAAACCCTAAAATTCTTTGCAAACCCTTAATATTTTTAGGTGCCGCCAATTTTTGTATGCCTTCTATTCTTTTTGGTGACATAGATATTCCTGTGGCATCTATGATATGCCCCAAATATTCAACTCTATGCATTGCGACTTCCGTCTTTTTAGGGTTACACGAGAAGCGATTTTCACGGAGAGTTGATAATGTCAATTTTAATTGCCCAATATGATCGTTAAAGTTATTTGTAGCAAGGATCAGATCATCCATGTACAAACTAAGACCGAAATACTTATTACGGTCCCCAAAAATCCCGAGTAAATTTCCTAATAATTGAGCCGGACTACTCTGAAGACCGAATGGTACCCTCCTGAACTGATAACGTAAACCGTCTTTAGCATTTGTAAAAGCTGTATATTTACGAGAATCTTCATGTAGGGTCAATTGCCAATACGCCGCTTTTATATCGATAAGCGTTAGATAAAATGGTTTCTTTTCACAAATACTATTAAGAAGCTGATTTATATCTGGTAACTGTATTAATCTGGGAACAATTAACTGGTTAATTCCTCTTAAATCCACTATAAATCGTTTAGTACCATCTTTTTTCCTTACCACAAAAGTACTAGAATTATAGTATGGTGTATCCGTTTTTTCAATAATTTTATTTTCCAACATTTCCTGTATTTGCCTATCGACTTCTTTAGCATCTTCATCACTTAATTTAAACTGCCGTCCGAAANACTTTATGATGACTGTGCAAGTCTATGTGCATTGGTGGTGCTCTACACTCTCTAATTTCAGAAAGATTACGCGCAAAAACATCTTTATATTCATATAACAGTGCTAGAAGCTGATAACGTTGTTCCTGCGGTAAAGCTGAGTTTATTTGAAAACCATAGTCTTTATGAAAAGCGTCCAACTCTGCCTCTGATAGGGATCTAGTATCATTACACATTTCTGATTCCACCTCCTTTTCACTTGCATCAATAGAAGCTATTGAATTTACATTCTCAAGCCTTGCCAACCTAGTACCTTTACGGATTGTAAATGCATACGGTTTACAATTTACAATTCGACAAACAGTACGGTTCTTCTGACAAGCCACTAATGCTTTAGCCACTGCAAAATTATGAAACTGAACAGTAGATAATGGTTCAATCAATGCTATTTGATCATTAAAACGGGTTGGATTTCTAACTGGCATTAACATTTCAGCGTATGCTGGTATGCATACTTTGCGTAATGCCGTTATGCAATTTAGATAGTCATTTTTGGGGTGAAGTGGCACTCTTACCAAGTCATTATTTAAACTTAAGATACCTAATTTATAATTTAAAATCACCGAGTTTGATTTACAAAAATCAACTCCTAAAATCACTGAATGTCCCAAATTTGAACATACCCTTACAGTCTGAGTGATCAGCAAGCCTTCCACATAAAAACAAATATCTGTAATTCCCACAACTGACATTCTTGAACCATTAGCCGAAAATAATGGTAGACGGTTTGTGTCTGTTATCGGTTTTATTTTTAATTTTAATCGCCTTGCTAATGATAAATTTATTAAAGAAACAATGGCTCCAGAATCCACCAAAGCTTCCATTACTATCTTTCCCAATTTAACCGTAATATAATTTCCGTGATTTTGACTATTCTCTGATGCCACCTGATGTAAGCCTATTTTATTACACGGTGCCTGTACGAGAGGCGCCGACCGTCATTGCATCCTTCCTATCCTTGCTGCGGCACGACACACTCGAGCAAAATGCCCTATTTTTGAGCAAAATCGACAGTTTTTATTCACCGCTGGGCAGCTATTGAAATTTTCATGAACCTGACCGCCACACTTTGGGCACTGCGGTTGTTGCATTGGCTGCCCCTGATAAGTCATATATGGTGCTTGATTCTGCACGTCTCCATAGAAACTGGGCGTCTTCCAATCACACGCCGTCTGTTGATTGACTGGCTGCCTATCATACTGGCTAGCTTGACCATAATATCCACCAGTATATCCACCCCTATATCCTGCACCACCATAGCCTCTTCCATATCCACCATAACCTCTTCCGAATGAACTGTAATTTCTACCTCTGCCTCCTCTACGAGGGTATCGACCCCTCTGTACATAACCAGGGGGTGAACGGTCATATGTATTGAACTGTTGTTGCTCATCCGCAAATTGCACCCGTCTAGGGGACTGTCCCCTTGGCGGTGTTCTCTGTCGCTCTTGTCCGGTAATGGTGCTAGAATTAACACTAACAACATTTGCGTTATCCCATTTTGCTGTCAATTTACGTAATTGCTCCTGAACCCCAGCTAATTGCTCGGTCACCACGGCATCCAATTCAGTCACCGGGGGACTAATCATTTCCCCAATACGGGCCGCATCTATCAATTCAGTCATAGTGGTGGGCTGCTTCTGAGTCACATAGTTGCTAATATGTGGTAATAGTCCATTCAATATTGCAAACTTAATCATCTTTTCATCTGCCTTTATTGATCTTGCCAACTGCTGGATCTTTGCAATAAAATCATCAACCGACTCCGTTTTCTGCATCTTTGTACTGAAAATACACTTGGCAGATTTAAAATGCATATATTCTGGAGTTAAATAACGTTGAAGAAATTTTTCCTTCAAAGCCGTCCAAGCCCCTGCCTCTGCAGCTGGTAAGGCATCCTACCAGTTAGCTGCACCGTCCACAAGTAATACTTTACACAACGCTAATTTTTTCTCGTCATTGTACGCCTTGTAATTACAATACATTTCCAAATTGCGAACCCAGTTCTCTGCGTTTTCTGCCGCTGTACCATGAAATTGGCTAGGTGCTATTGCTCGTTCCTCTGCCATAACTTCACTATCACTATCAATATCTACGTAAGCAGGCGGAGGGGAAAGTGCAGGCTCTTCTATATTCTCGTAACCTTCTTCCTCTATTACGCCTGGTAAACTTAAGTCTCCTAAATCCAAGTTAACGTCCACATCGGAGTCCGAATCAACGTCAGAGTCCGAGTCCGCGTTAGCGTCGGCGTCAGCACTTATTCCTGGCTCTAAATCCTCCTCACTTATATCTACACCCGCTGTCGCCGGCGGTGTAAAATGGTCTTTTGATATAATGGGCTCAGTTGCCACAGTCAAATCGTCAGGCAAATAAACTACCACTGGCGATTTTACTACAGTTTTTTCTAACTGTTTTTTGACGTTTTCGTTCAGGCCACCTACTGCCTCACCATCCACCGACTTGGGTGTATCCTGAAGAGTTGTTGTCTCGTCTAACGTAAAAGGTAACAATGGAGCCGATGGTGCCTTAGGTGACAAATTTACATCCACTGGAGTCAACGGGTCTTGTGATAAGGTCTTTTCACTTCCCTTAAACTTACTTGCACACGTTCTATATTTATTTTCACTCGCTATATAATAGCCTACTTCTGGTTTAGATGACCTGTTTTCTTTTTTGAAACTAATTTCGTCTTCCACTACTGCCCAAGTCAGCGGTGGCTTATCTAAAGACACTAATGATTGCGCTCTAACCGTACTTTTCATTCAATTAAAAATCTTAAAATCTCTGCTTTATTTAATAAAACTCTGAATAGATAACTGAACACACCCAAAATTTAATTGTCTCCATCGTGCTGATCGTACTGTAGTCTCTTCGTCTTCCTCTGATTGCTTGCTGAGCCTCAATGCCGACCGTCTGTTGCTCGCTCAACGTCTCCGCTTCTCAACTCCAAGCAGCTCCAGTTACGGCCAGCGAGCTAGTCTACCCGCTGTTATTTGTGATAGCTTGGCCAAATTTTGTTTCAAATTTTTACCCAATTTTTTAGGGATGCCCCGTATCTCCACCACGTGTAGAGTGATGGGAATATGATACTGGCTAAGATACTCAAATAATAAACACGGAATAAGTCTTTTAATAAAACATTCCAAGCTATGACATTCAACAGCGGACAGGACTAGAACTGCGTGCAGCAGCACGCTGCACGCCTATTTATANGACNAGTAATAGACACACACACANCTGCAGCAGCAGCTGCAGCAGACAGCAGCAGTCTGCTGTGCTACTGTGGGCATAATTAATATGATGCATACGGGATAAACAACCCAAACTGTCACTGACGACACCCCCCAACCAGAACTAGACAAGGTATATACACAAAAAGAAAAGAAGAAAAAACTGTCCATAACACCAACATGAAGCAACAAGAAACCAAACAACTGGAAAGAACCGCAACATCACAGATTACAAAAGTTAACAACAAGGAAGTAACGTGTTATAACAAATGTCACCGGTGATTATCAATAATAAAGTTAACTATGACAGTATAGCATCAAAAAGCCTCATTTCCTATAAACTTATGAAAAAGAAAATTTATATTAGGGCTATGATAAAACACCCCAAACAGATAATATAATTCAACAAAATTTAACCCCTAACGAAAAGGTAACGAGTTCATCTTCACCACTCTACAACCNAAAAAACTTGAGCAAGAACAATATCTCTCACTAAATGTCCATCAAGGGTCAGCCATCATTCAGTGAATCCCATCGATCAGCAGGCTCACTCTGATCAAATGTTCATCACTAACGTCCAACGAGCCAAACAGTTTATGAATGAAATAGACCAGGAAGGAAAGCACATACTGGGCTGCCAGCAATCCAGGTACCGATCATCCAGATAATAGCCATGAGAACGGCTAGCGCCAGCTGGCACCATATGTAAGTCATGTTTACATCCGGCCTAGGGGCAGGACTGCTGCAAGGCAAGAGAACTGCCGAGCTAGCAGTCAGGCCAACAGCCAAAGTGTAAACAACAGACTGCACCAGCGCGAAACTGCCGCCAGCAGGCTATCTGCAGAGCAGGCAGCACGACGCAGCAGTTACATGTGTTGTAGCAATAACTCTTCTGACGGTCTGAAACCGTACACAATACTGCCAGCATTCACGTCGACTGAGTGCTGAGTCCATATGTATATGCCGGTGAGATCATAATGATCTTGCTCAAAACAGAAACGGTTTGTTTTTAGGATTTTGCTGTTTTGGCAAAACCACCCTATGCAGTTTTGCAAATAATATTAACCTTAACCCTTTAACTCCAAATATGTAAATTAAAATTTAATAAAAGGAAAACATAGCTCTGGAAATATAACATATTACCAAAATCGAATAGTCAAACCAATTTAGTATTCGTATGA
>Ga0049103_1000264_pt1 | contig 9750 bp, 3 predicted proteins | sample WorMettrBAHAMAS1_FD_55018 | JGI IMG/M metagenome (GOLD analysis project Ga0049103, IMG submission 55018) | Marine gutless worms symbiont microbial communities from Max Planck institute for Marine Microbiology, Germany - Inanidrilus... | ecosystem: Host-associated > Annelida > Digestive system >...
GACGATTAGCATGTATCCAAGGACGTAAAATTTTCTTCGTTTGGCAGTCTTGCAATTTAAATGTATAATAATCTGGGTGTTTGTCAACCACTAGCATGGGACCGACATATTTCGGCCTACATTTATGAGATAATTTCGGACCAACACTAGACGGACTATACAATAGAACACGGTCTCCGACGTTGATACCTGGTACCTTAGAACCAACGTTATAATATTTTTGCGTTCTAGTGTTAGCGTCCTGTTGATTTCGTCGAACAACGTCACGGATAATTTCCAAGTGAGGCGTCCTCTCCTCAATGTATATTTTAACATCAGTTGGTAAATTTGTTGACGGTACTAAAGCTAGATCTATGGCCATTTTTGGATCAATGCCGAAGACGACCCGATATGGAGAAACGCCTAAATTGGTTAATATTGATGTTCGAAAAGAGTAACCAATTGACGATAACAAAGATGGCCAATTTTTATAGCCTGTGCAACGTGTCCGCAAAGCATTCAGAACATTTTTATTGAAAGATTCACATCTTGAATTTGAAGCGGGGTGTCTCGGACTCGAACGTATCTGTTTAATGTTCAACAGTCGACAAAGTTCCTTCAACAACTTAGACGTGAAACAACTTCCGCGATCACTAAGAATGGATTTACATCCAAAGACATTAAATATATTGTCAAATAAGAGAGTCGCGGTCTCTTCAGCACTTGTCGTTTTAGCTGGCAACAACACACTGAAAAGTGAAAAAGAGTCAATACAAACAAGCACATACTTAAAACCATCAACAGGTGTCAACTGCAAATGATCGATATGCCATCTGTCAAATATAGATGCTTCAATTTCAAGGCTACGCAATGGAGCCTTGTTCTGTTTCCCTAATTTGCCCATTTGACAAGCAGCACATGATTTGATCCAAGCGTGAACATCGGCATATAGATTTGGCCAATAAAATTTATGTCTTATTGTCTCATAAATTTTGTCCATTCCGATGTGATTATTATTATCGTGATAATTTTTGAGAATAAATTCACGAAGTGACCTTGGAATAACTAGTTGTTTCACGACAGGATCGATCTGATTCAGACGTTTTCTTCTAGTTGTATGTAAATGATATAGAGTCTGATTATGATATACATAATTATCTGCCTGCATAACTATTTTCCTAGCCAAAGTATTATCTGAAGGCAAGGAACCATCTGTCAAATATGCTATAATATTAGCACAATCTGGGCACTGCAACTGAGCTGCACCAACATCAAATTGGTCAACAATGTCACATTCAGATAACTCCTTACAGTTATCGGTGACCGAATTTAAAGATCCTGTAGATCCTAAACAACAGGATTGCACATCCTGTACAACACAAATTTCAGTTAATCGGCGCTTAGATTTTTGATTCTGTCTGTCAGCAGTCGACTGGAAAATATCAGTATCAATGTTAAACAACATATTATCAAGTTCTTTTTCCGGACCTTCCTCTGGAACTGGCAGTGATATACGACTTAAGGCATCAGAAGCCGAGTTGGTAGAACCCTTAACAAATTCTACTTGATAATCGTAACCACTCAAGAGTAGGTTCCAGCGAGCAAGGCGACCTGTGCTATGATGCCGCATGCTCTTTAAGTACTTCAAAGCCTGGTGATCAGTTCGAATTGTAAATGACCTTCCATTTAAATACTCGTGGTAGTGTTGTACACCAGAAACAATAGCAAGACATTCCTTCTCTGCCACTGAGTATGATTTCTCAGCGGGTCTCAGACCTCTAGCGCCAAATTCAATGACCCGTTCTTTACCATCAATTATTTGTGACAAGTTAAAAGATACCGAAATATCTGAAGCATCACAGGTCAAATAGATAGGTGCAGTGGGGTGAAATAAAGTCATAACAGGAGGCGTTGATAATGCAGATTTCATCGCCTGGAAAGATTGTTCCTGTTCAGGCCCCCATACAAAATTAACATCTTTCCGTAGCAATTTTGTCAAACCGTAAATTTTATCAGTATAATTCTGAATTCCTTTCCTGTAAAAATTACATAAACCTGTAAAACTTCTGACTTCTTTAACGTTTTTTGGCTGTGGGTAATTTATGACAACAGAAACCTTATCCGGAGATGGAAAATATCCATTCGAATTAAAAATAAATCCTAAATACTTCAGTTCCGGCAACGCAATTTGACACTTTTTTGGATGCAATTTGAGATTGGCTTCACGAAGTTTAGTAAAGATAATACGTAGATGTTCCAGGTGTGTTTTTGGATCTGGTGAAGCCACAAGAATGTCATCAACATACACCAGCATAAAGACGCCAATTTGATGTCTAAATAGTTTATTCAAAGCTTGAGTGCAAAAATACGGTGAGTTATTAAGACCCATAGGCAATTTAAGAAATTTATAGAAATTTCCATGAGAAATTGAAAATGTGGTTTTTTCAGTCGAATCATCAGATAAAGGAAGCTGAAAAAATGCCTGTCGTAAATCAAATGTCGTGAACACCGTAGCTTGATTTTGTCCTACAAGGTCCACTACGTCCTCTATATTTGGTAACTCATGATACAGTGTTTCACATTGAGCATTCAATCTACGTAAATCGACACAAAATCGCCATGTACCATCTGACTTTCGAACCATTATTATAGGACTGCACCACCGAGATTCATCCGAGGGTGCAATAATTTTAGCATCTAGTAACTCCTGGACTTGTTTTTCAGCATGCTTTTTCATCTCTGGTGAAAGTCGATAAGGCCGTATACGGAACGGTTTGCCTTGCGTTTCAATGTGACATTTTATAATGTTTGATCCGCTTAAATCTGAAAGTTTACTAGCAAACACATCTCTGAAATCAAAAAGTAAATTAATGAGCTCCTTGTATACGTCGTCATCCAAATGATCATGTTTAATCTGAATACCAATATCAGCTAATCTCTTAATTTTATCATCAAACAGAACATCTGTTGCATCAAGCCTGCTCACGTTCGTGCCTGGGTCCGCCACACTAGCAATAAGATCAGCCCTATGCGCCACTGCCAGCGGCGATCCTTTGCGTATCTTATACGGTTCACGCGTCAGATTTATGAGCCGACAACAAGTATACGGTTTGCCACGAATCGTGTGTCGAATCGTTACTAGCGCTTTGGCAACAAAAAATGGTTGCGAAGCGACAGATGCATGTGGCTCTAGAACAGCCTCCTGCAAGCGGAGAGACTTCGGTACACTAACCGACAAAATGACTTCCGTTAAAGGTGGGATTACAACATCAGAAATAGCTCGTAACACAGCTTCTTCAGACACTTTGCTAAATAACGGCAAAACAACAAGGTCATCAAAGAATGAAACCATATTAGCCTTCATATCAATTTTACAATTAGTTTGGCGAAGAAAGTGAATACCAACTAGAACTTTATGATTCAAATTTTCAATAACATGAAATGTTTGCGGAACCAGTAACCCTTTCAAACCAATAGATAATTCAGTTTGTCCCAATATTTTCAACTGTTTTCCATCAGCTGAAATTAGATTTTTATGACGTTCTTCAGTCAATGGTGAAATTTCAGCACCAATTTTTGATGCAAAAATACTAGAGATACAATTCACAGATGCTCCACTGTCAATCAGCAATGGCACCTTACGTCTATTAATTGTAACCATAATCATATTGCCAGGAATTATCTCTCCATCAAGACTTTGCCGTGAGACATTTCGCACATGCCCGGGCGACCTATAAACTTGGCCCCCAGGCGACTCTTCCTAGGCCTGATTACCGAACACAGGACCGTTTGGACGTCTGCCCCTGCGGCAAACACGTGCCAAGTGGTTCATCCCACGACAATTGTAACACATGACACCATAAGCACGACAATATCTTGAACCAACATTATGCGTACCGCCACAATTGTTGCAAACAGGATTCGAGTTGTAGCTGTTGTAGCCGTTGCTTGATGGTCTGGTACCTTGACCCCGCTGCGTAGAACGACCGAACTGACGGCGACCCGGTGAGACGGCACGGGGCGGGCGCGGACTGACGTAACGCGGCGCCGGTGGTGAACGTTCGCCGGCCGCGAAGGTCACGCGGCGGGCCGCAGCCGGGCTGGCTGGACGATCGATGGAAGCAACCGATGATGCCTCGAAACGGGCGGCGAGACGTTGTAAATCAGCCGCGTTCTTCTCAGCTGCACGTCTGCTTGCTGAAATCTCGTTGAGAACCTGCCCAATCATCGTAGTGTCGACGGTAGATGAGTCGTCATACGCCGCATGCTCTGCAACTCTTGCCGCGCTCACTAGCTCCGCTAACGTAGTGGCTCCACTCTGTATAACATGCGGACGCAGATCCTTCCGCATGCCGCGCATCATAGCGTAACGCAAGATGTCGTCACCTACACCGGCAGATTTCGCAATTTTCTGTAAAGCCGTAAAATAGGAGTCAATTGTTTCCGACGGCAGTTGATCTCGAGCCCACAATAGAGTAGCTTTTTTCCATTTCAGCAAGTCACTATCGTGAAAACGTTCTTTAAATTTCGATTCCAGTCGATCCCAAGTAGATTTGTCTTCATCTCCAAGCATGTCAAACCAGTCTGCGGCTGCCGATTTAAGCAATACTGGCAAAAATGCTGCCTTATTTTCTGCCGTCATATTTTTGAACGCAGCGTACTTAAGAAATGCCAACAGCCAGGACTCCGCGTCTTCATCAGGACGCCCATGAAAGACCGTTGGAGCCAGATAACTGTCAATGTTAGGCGGCATAGCTGGCGGAGCCGGAGCCGGAGCTGGAGCCGAAGACATAGACGACGTACCTGGCGTTGTCATTGTGGTTGTAGTCGTCACGACGGTCGTCGACGTTGAAGTAGGCGGCGGAAACACGAACACCGACCCAGATGTTGTTGGCGAAGTGAAGTCGGGCGAACTGTACAGCTCAGGTTGCGCAGATCTGGTGGACAACGCCGGTGGTCGCGCAAACGCAGAAGCAGACAGCGGGTCGTTCGACGGTCGCGACCCGTTCATGTCCAGACGACATGACGACAACGATGATAACGACGCGCAGCTGACTGGACCCTTTTCAGTATCTCCACCAAATAGACTATCGTTCGTTTAATAGTTAATTCAATTCCACAACACATACGCTTACACTCCGTGGGCTCGACTGACTGACTCTCCGTCGAAACCATCCACACAGCTCACCAGTCCCAACCCACTTCAGTCAGTCGATCCAATCACAGCTCCATGAGATAGAGGAAAGCCTACAGCCTATGACCAATAAGAAGACAGAATTTAGTCGACGTCGTCGTCCAACCACACAGAGAGAATATAGATTGCTACCCGCGGCACGCTGACAGGTTTCCCGACAAAGGCTATCCGTCCCCGAAATTCCAAAGATGTTTCCCGATCATTTTATCAGTGTCAGACTAGAGTTCAGCGCGTTCAACCTTAAATCCAGCAATGGTCTTCCAGGCAGTGGTATATTACTCCCCAACTTCAATTAATTTGTGACCGCACAAAAGAAAATATTCCCCAAATTATGAAGAAAATGACGTAAAATGACCTAGTTCGATATCGGTTCATGGAGCCATGAACAAAATAAACTAGAATAGGAAGGCTTAAACGTAACTAGGCGTATGTAATGTCCGTACGCCGCTGTCTAAAGGAGATAATGTAACGGGCAAGTATGTAGTAAAATTACAATAAGGTAAAATGTCNGAATAAATGATGAAAAAAAGTAATCATCGCATGAAGAAAAAGATTAAAAGTCAATCATTATACATATTACAACCACACAAATCTACACAAAACTACATAAAGAGANAAAAAATGACTGATCTGACGCGAGAAACGTAGGCGCTGTATAGTCTATTAAGAGTACGTGGCTAAATGTTCGACGAAATGTCATTGTTCATAGCCGAACTGCCGANAGCGCCTCGCGTCCAAGAAATACTGCACAAAACAAACACTCCAAAAGCAGTAAATAGTTCTCACACCAGTAATACACATAACTAANAAGCAAAAGCTAAAGCAGATTAATGTTGGATGCCTAATCCCATCTAATTAAAAGAATATAATCATAACAAACCTCTAAACAACACCAAATAATATTAGGCCTCAGCCTGTCGCACTGACAATGCTACAGCTGAGTTTCCGAACTAACAGTACACTAGCAATAAACANCGGCGGGGAAGCCGACGGTAATGTCTAACACATGTGATCATAAATTATGACTGAAGAGCGTAACGTTAACCCTATAGCGCATATAGGCCCCTATATATATATATCACTACGAAAAGCACAAAACACTAATACTAGGCCTATTAAAAGCAATAATTTTCGCGGAACAAAATTTAAACTGACTCGTGAGCCACATCGTCGATTGAAGATAACTGCGGATAAATATTAGGAGCTGATGGAGACAAAGTGACCAAACTAATAGCATGATTAAGACGACCTGTTTCACCATAAACAGGAGCATCATCCCAGTTACGGCTGGGTAATTCCAACAAAGCAATGTGACCTTGGTAATCAGTTGCAAGTAAACACCAAAAAGGCTTGGCAAAAATCCAATTGAGTTGCAACTTTTGTTTCCAAGTCAAGGAAATAATTTTAGGTAGGAAATAATTTTCATTTGTAGCCTGCGAATATATGCGTAGTGTTTGCCAATTCAAACACAATCGCGGTACTATGCAACCGGAAACAGTCAATTCATCAATGTATTTTGTAGCCGAAAATGTATATAGTGATGGGTGTAAAGGAAACGATCGAACCCAAATTTTGCAGTAATGATTGCCTCTGCCGACGTATAGGTATAGGTCAAATTTGTAATCAGTACGTTTGTAATACCAACGAAAAATCAGTGTCACCAGGCATAGAAAAACCAAGAACATGAGAATCAGATCATATGCTTTCTCAGCTGCAAATGAAGACTGCATGTTTAACAAAGCTTTAGGAGTATATGTAGTGGTGAAATAATTCAACTCAACTGGTAAAGCATGAACTTTATTCGTCATACTCAACAAAGTGACTGTCATAGAAAGAGAACGAACTTTATACATCAAAAGTATGCATCCAACCAGTGCTGCAGCTGCCAATAAACCAGTAATTGGAGGAAGCCAAGACTTCCAGGACCAGAATGTAAAATCATTCTCAAATGAGCGAAATTTATAATTATGCCAGTCATCAACCATCGTGTGTGCCAAAGACGAGTACGCATCTCTGTCCTGTTTTGTGAGATTGGAGATTTGCGACAGGTCAAATTTTGCATGTCTATCCGCATTTAATTCATGCGAATATTCTGCCTGATAGATTTTTAGTGAAGGTATTAGAACATTCAGACGATCCGGAAGCAAAGTATCGCCTGAAACTTCGTCAAGTTTTGACTCAGAAAAGAATTGCTGCAGTAATGCCAAATTGACTGCATGAAGCATTTGTGGTTCACGCCGAAAAGAAATACAATTGCTGAAATGCTGCGGCATATAAGCCACAGAAGAATGCAACGAACATCGACAAGGCAAAGAAAGTTTACACATCATTTGACAATTGACAACTTTAGGTGCTTTCGCATAGCAACGTAACGTAACATTACTAATGTTCGTTAGTACAATATGTGACTCATCAATGACAAAAATGTCTGGTCTAACAAAGTGTGTGAGTAAAGTGAATTGACAAAAGCGTTTAACGTCAGACTGTCTGTCGTTCAATATAGCCAAAATGCATGCCAGGTTTTCATTGGTCTGCATTTTACCACCATGTTCATGTAAATAAATCATATTTGACGCGTGCAAGTTTGGCCTCTCATCAAACCGAAGATGAAACGGATAAGCAGCATGATAAGCGAAAAAGGGTGGCACATTATGTAGAACAGTAGCGTGCGCAGCACCAGGAACGGGAACTGGTAAGATATGAACCTGGTACAACGGCAATGAGATGGGTACGTCAGTTAATGGAATATGCAAATTCACAACCAAATGATCTTCATGTCTACTCGCTACAAAATGATGTTGGCCATAATAAAATGTAGCACCGTTACGTAATATTCTCAAATCAGCTCTATAACGTCGAATCATATTGCCAACTAAATATAGTGAGTGTTCTATCTCATTCGGTGGAACCAAGGCAGGACTCAGAAAACCTTGTATTAACCCTTCAACTCCTGCTTGTAACCTTTCAAGATTGTCAAGTAACATGACATAGTCTTCAAAACGAGATAAAGCAGATGTAAGCAAAGAAGCTGTTTTAGACATCTCAACGGATTCTTGTGCGACCTCTGCCAATAACGCGTCAACAGTACCCTTCTGTGTCTCAATCATATTGTGTAAAATGTCCATACGATTGTTAGAGGTTTTTGCCAGACTGGCTAAACGTCCGCTGACGTCTTTCCATGCAGACATTGCCTCGACATTCTGGCGACGGATTTCACTGATTGCATGAGTAACGTGATTTATATCAGAGTCTCGCGCAACGCCAAACAAACCGTGGAGTATTGAGCCTCCAAACGGTAAGAATGATTTTTTCTCCCGGTCTCTGCGAGCTGGTATATGGTCCAACACTAAGGACCTGATCTGCCTGACAAGTGTATGAATATGTGTGACAGCTCGCGAGCTGATATTNTACAANTAATGAACCATCGGNCGTAAACGTAGACATGTACTTCTGTTAGCACGATTTGTCATCTGTGAACAATCAATGTGCTCGAATTGCTCTTGTGCCACGGCTGGTTTTGGAAGGCTAATTATATAAGCCTCATTCCAAAAATCCGTAGCAATGTCAACACTCGCTAATCTTTTCACCACAACTCCAAAGTTTAGACTAGTAACAACAGAATTGTCACGTACATCTGCAGCGACGACGAACGATGTCAAGACACAGAATGTGATGAAAACCAGCACACCGCGATAGCCTACAAAAATAGAAAGACAAAAAGGTAATGCCGAAAAAGATATGGATCCAATTTAGTTAAGTGGTAAAATTAATTACTAAGAACATTACATTATAAAAGAATTTAAAAAGGTGTGCGGCCTCATCCATTAAGTGTTATTTCATGTTCGCCTTCGCTTTCGACGTCGCTGTGCTAGTCTCTGTCGCTTTAAATAATATTCATCAATCGCACGCTGGGTAATGTCATGTATTGGTACCCAATCGCGTCCTCCAACACACCATTTAACGAGATAATACAAGACACCTTTAACACGTTTATGGTTCAGTATGTCTGCAATCTCATACCAATCATTCTGTGTATCAGTCTGTTTCGACTGTTCAGCTACAAAGGGTGTCAGTGATGCTGCATCTGTTGCTGCCGCAGCCGCTGTTGCTGTTGTTGCGCGAGAATCTTGAGCCGTCGACTGTGAAAACTTGCTGTCTGAACGTAGAGTAGCATTTCCTGCCTGCTGTGCAGGAACAGGGCATGCAGTTGAACGTATGTGAACGTCGGGTGTCTCACCAGATTTTACTCCCGTGTAAAACTTGTCTCGTGAATCACAAAATAATTTAAGACGATTAGCATGTATCCAAGGACGTAAAATTTTCTTCGTTTGGCAGTCTTGCAATTTAAATGTATAATAATCTGGGTGTTTGTCGACCACTAGCATGGGACCGACATATTTCGGCCTACATTTATGAGATAATTTTGGACCAACACTAGACGGACTATACAATAGAACACGGTCTCCGACGTTGATACCTGGTACCTTAGAACCAACGTTATAATATTTTTGCGTTCTAGTGTTAGCGTCCTGTTGATTTCGTCGAACAACGTCACGGATAATTTCCAAGTGAGGCGT
>Ga0049103_1000276_pt1 | contig 9485 bp, 9 predicted proteins | sample WorMettrBAHAMAS1_FD_55018 | JGI IMG/M metagenome (GOLD analysis project Ga0049103, IMG submission 55018) | Marine gutless worms symbiont microbial communities from Max Planck institute for Marine Microbiology, Germany - Inanidrilus... | ecosystem: Host-associated > Annelida > Digestive system >...
CTGACGCCTCCAGGAAGCAGCCACAGAGCGCGATCCGGGGTCAGGCAGCCCTGGAAGCATCATCCACTCGGACGGCTGGAGAGGCTACAATGGGCTGGTGGGCATGGGCTACAAAAAGCATTTCCGGATGCATCATGGTGAGCATGAGTTTGCCCGCGGTAATTGCCATATCAATGGCACTGAGTCATTCTGGTCATATACCAAACGGAGGCTTGCAAAGTTCAATGCTGTTCCCTGACAAACGTTCCTTTTACACCTCAAGGAATGTGAATTCAGATTTCATCACCGAATCGAACCTAAATTTTTAGTAGACAAAACTAATGACATTCCAATAGCTAATGAGTAACTGCACTCAAAAGCAGCGAGTCATCGTCTACATAGATGGCTACAATCTTTATTATGGACTGCGCACCGCATTTGGTAACCGCTATAAGTGGCTGGATTTGCAGGCGCTCTCGGAAAGCTTTCTGAAGCCTGGAGGGGAACTGGTTAAGGTCAAATATTTTACCGCCATCACCAAAAGCACGACCGGCTCCAAGCAGCGCCAGGAGATCTATTTGAAGGCGCTGCAAGCCCATTGCAACAAACTGGAAATCCACTATGGCCGGTTTTTATCCAAGACAAAGCGGTGCCGGGCCTGTGGAGCTGAGCATAATATGCTCGAGGAGAAAAAGACCGATGTCAACATTGCCTGTCAGATCCTCAACGATACCTACCTGAACTGTTATGACATCTGCTACCTAGTTTCCGGCGACAGCGATCTGACGCCTCCGGTACAGATCGTGAAGGAGAACCACTCCGACAAACGGGCGCTAGTGGCATATCCGCCCCGGCGAAAAAGCGTGGAGTTGTGTGGGATAGCGGATGGCTGGTTTGCAATCAGCGAGCAAAAACTCAAGGCTCTTTATGGATTCCAGACTGATCGAAGGGACGGCGGTCCGTAGCACTCTGACTGATGACAGAACAAGCAGTCTTTTCTCAACAATAACAGCAAGTTATACGATGCCCCTTTGGCTTGCTGAAAAGGCGAATTTGCGCAAAATATCCTACCAGTCTGGAATCCATAAAGAGCCAAACTCAAACGCAATCAATTGCCGGAAAAAATCGTAACCCTGCATGGCGGCACACTGATTCGTCCGACGGAATGGAAGTAGACACCTTCTCGGACCGCGCCAAACAACGCCGAACAGTTCCAAGACCAGACACAGCTATCGAGGACGATCCCATGACGGAGCTGCAACGGCGTTCGCAACAGGTCCGTGAGGCACTGCAGCAGACGGTGGCAAGGGCCATGGAAACCATGCGGCGTTTGGGTCAATATGCCGTGGTCTTCAAGGATGGAAAGCCGGTTCTGGTGCCGCCAGACAAATTAGGGGGTGTTCTCAATTAAGCCAAATCCACGTAGCGCAGGTGTCCCGCCTACTGGAACGCGGACGTTTCGCCGGCGGGTGCAGGCGAGACGCCTGCGTTACGTTCTTGGTTTTTTCGCTAACCCGACTTCCATTTCATCCGATTTTGCTGGTTGTCATTTCGAGCGTAGCGAGAAATCCTGGGCGCTGAGGATTTTTGCCAAGCCGAAGATCCCTCGCTATGCTCGGGATGACAGGGATGGTTTTAAAACAAATCTTGATGAAACGGGGTACTAGGGTGATGTGAGGCGACAGCTTGAACAGACACATCCACGTCGTCGCCGGAGCCCTGACAGACCCACAGGGGCGGGTCCTGATCGCGAAACGCCCGGAGCGGGTCCATCAGTGTGGGCGGTGGGAATTCCCCGGAGGCAAACTGGAGCCCGGGGAGACTCCGGTAGCGGCCCTGGCTCGCGAGCTGCAGGAGGAGCTCGGGGTCCGGGTCTTGTCGTCCCGCCCTCTGATCCATATCCACCATGACTACGGCGACCGCCGCATTCTGCTCGACGTCCATCGCGTGAGCGGCTATGCGGGCGACCCCCACGGAAAAGAGGGCCAGCCGATCGCCTGGGTCCATCCCGACGCCATGGACCCCGCGGCGTTTCCGGCGGCGGACAGACCCATTATCTCGGCGTTGCGTCTGCCCGAGCGCTATCTGATTACCGGCGCAGACCCCCACGTTCCCGATCGCTTCCTGGACCGCCTGGACCGCGCGTTGGCGCGGGGCATCCGTCTGGTCCAGCTACGTGCCCATGACTTGAGCGATGACGACTATGCCGTTCTGGCTGCGGGCGCGTTCCAAATCTGTGCACGTCACGGCGACCGTCTGCTGCTCAACCGGGACCCCCACCTGGTCCGTGATCTCCCCTGCCATGGGCTGCACCTGACGGCGCAGCGCCTGACTGCTTTCGCGCGCAGGCCCTGGGACGACCAGCACCTGGTGGGGGCATCCTGCCACAATGCTCAGGAGCTGTCCCGCGCCGCGCGCCTGGGCCTGGACTATGTTTTGCTTTCGCCGGTCCGGGCGACCAGAAGCCACCCGGACGCCTGCCCCCTGGGTTGGGAGCGCTTCGCTACGCTCGTCGAAGACGCCGGGCTACCCGTCTATGCCCTCGGTGGCTTGGGGCCCGACGACCTGGATACGGCCTTCGCCCACGGTGCCCAAGGCATCGCGGCGATCCGCGGGCTTTGGGGGTAAAGATCTTCCGCTCGGCACCTTGCGTAACATCTACCGGCAAGCCGGTTGGGTGTGTAAATAATCTGGAAGCAAATCATTCGGTATCCGTGTGGTAACTCTGGTTCAGGTACCGGTCTCGGGATCGAACAGGGAACCTTGGGCGCCCGCCGGCCCGGGTGCCCGGAAGTGCTTGGGGTCCAGCGTCCAACTCGCATCCTGCCGCAACAGACCGAGGTGCCCGGCGGTCAGCTCGAAGCGCTGCCGAAGCAGCTCGGCGATCGGTCCCGTGCCGGTAAATCGGCTCCCGAATCGCGCGTCGTTGAGCTTGCCTTCTCGGCACTGGCGGATCAGGCTCAGGACCTTCTCGGCTTTTTCAGGGAAGTAAGTCCGCAGCCAGTCCGCGAACAGCTCCTTGACCTCCAAGGGCAGGCGGATCAGCAGACCCCCGGCGCGAGACGCACCCGCCCGTGCCACAGCCGCCAGAACCCGCTCCAGGTCTTGGTCTGTAAGGCCAGGAATCAGGGGCGAGACCAGCACACCGGTCGGGATTCCGGCCTGCGTCAGCTCGTGAATGACATCCAATCTGCGTTGCGGTGATGCCGCGCGTGGTCCGAGGCACCGGGCGAGGCCGGCATCCAGGGTGGCGATGGAGAGCTGCACCGCCGCACAGCGGTCCGCGGCCATGGCGCCGAGTAGATCCAGATCCCGCAGCACCAGGGTGGACTTGGTGGTCACCGCCACCGGGTGGCGGCACGCCTGGAGTACCTCCAGTATCTGCCGGGTAATCCGGAGTCGGCGTTCGAGCGGCTGGTACGGGTCCGTGACAGCGCCGAGCACAATGGTTGCGGGTCGGTAGCCGGGCTTGGCCAACTCCCGTTTCAGCTGCTCGGCGGCGTCGGGCTTGTAGAAGAGCCGGCGCTCGAAATCCAGCCCCGGCGACAGCCCGAGCCAGGCGTGAGTCGGCCGCGCATAGCAATAGATACAGCCGTGCTCGCAGCCGCGGTAGGGATTGATGGAACGGTCGAAGGGAACGTCCGGGGATCGATTCCAGCTGATAATGGTACGACTTGTATCCACTGCAAGCTCGGTGCGCAACGGCTCCGGCGTTTCGGGATATCAACCGTCGTCGACCACCTCGCGGCGATGCTCCGCATAGCGGTTGTCCGGATTGGAGACGGCGCCGCGGCCCCGTTGCGGTGTGTGGCGATGGTCGCTCATATTCCCCGTAGCGCAGGCGTCCCGCCTGCTGAATGCGGAATTCAGTTAGTTATCAGTTGTCAGATTCTGCACCCTGACAATTGAATTCAGCATTCATCTCTGAACGCGCCCTCGCCCGACAACCGATTTTTCCTGACCGGTAACCCATAACTCAATGGCATTGGATTTGAACTGGCAGGAAGGCCGCCGAGTTGGTTATAGTTACGGCCCGTACCGACACTGAGATTACCTGAGGAAACTTGCCGATGGCTACTAAGCGGATCCTGATGCTGATAGGCGACTTCGTGGAAGACTACGAGGTCATGGTGCCCTTCCAGATGCTTCAGATGGTAGGCCACGAGGTCCATGCCGTCTGCCCCGACAAACAGCCCGGCGACCAAGTGCGCACGGCGGTGCACGACTTCGAGGGCGATCAGACTTACAGCGAGAAGCTCGGCCACAACTTTACCGTCAATGCCGATTTCGCGACCATCGATCCCGCCGACTACGATGCCCTGGTCATTCCCGGCGGCCGGGCCCCGGAGTACCTGCGGCTCAACGAGCGCCTGATCGAGATCGTGCACCAATTCGCTATGGCGGACAAGCCCATCGCGGCCATCTGCCACGGCCAGCAAATCCTGGTCGCTACGGGGGTACTGGAGGGCAAGAACGCCACCGCCTACCCGTCACTCAAACCCGACATCGAGCGGGCCGGGGGCTGCTGGTGCGAGATCAACGAGACCTTCTCCAACGCCTATGTGGACGGCAACCTGGTGACGGCAGCGGCGTGGCCAGCCCATCCGGAGTGGATGCGCAAGTTCCTGGAGGTATTGGGGACCCACATCGAGCCCTGATTCCAGGCCGCTTGCGAGTGATTAAGAGCGGTTGACACAATCCTGGTAACCGCTAATAGGACAAGAGTTGCAGGATTAACGGGATTATTTATTCTTAAATAACAATTATAACATCCTGTTAATATTGGAAATCTTGTGAATCCTATACCATTAAGAGACAAGCCCGGAGGCAGGGTTTACTCCTTAAATGTCAACGCGCCCTAGTGAATACGGACAAGTTCCCTGCCTTGCATGGCCTCGACTGGGATATCCGGCAATCCCTGCTGGATCAGATCCGTTGCGCAGGCTAATGATTCGGTACAAGAAGCTATCGTTTTCAGTGAAGACCACGTAGTAGACCGTTCTGCCGCTGGGGGCGAAACCAACCAGCCGGGTTTCTCCGTAGTCTTCGCGGGTATCTTCAGTCGCCAGAAGAAGATCCCATTCCAATGACTCGGCAAGCGCCAAGGAGACACCATGTTTGGCAATGTTCTTGGCATCCTTATTCTTGTCGAATTTAATCTTCACAAGGCCACTGTATATACGATAGTTGGCGTAGCCAAGGCTTTTGGTGAAAGTCGATAGAACCCGCGCAACCCACAAGATTCAACCACGAGAGGAAGTCCCATGTCCGAAGAAGGCCGTTTCACCATCCACCTGGAGCAAGGGGAAAACTACCAGATCAATGTCCGCTTCGACTGGAAGCAGTCGGCAGACCTCCTGATGGACGAGTCGCCACCGCTGGGTGAGGCATCCGGTCCCAACGCATCCCGCCTGCTCGCCGCGGCCGCCGCCAACTGTATGAGCGCCAGCCTGCTCTACTGCCTAGCCAAGGAAGAGCCACCCGCTAATAGGCTGCGCACCGAGGCCACCTGTATCATGGTCCGGACCGAAAAGAACCGCCTGCGCATCGGTGGCCTGGAGGTCAAACTGATCGTCGACGACGAGCTGGCCAGTGCCAAGCGTTTCGACCGCTGCAAGGACCTGTTCGAGGATTTCTGTATCGTGAGCGCCAGCATCCGCCAGGGCATTCCCATCAAGGTCTCGGTGGAAGACGAGAAGGGACAGGTATTGCACAGCTCGGAGTAAGCGTTCCGCGCGTTGGGAAACCACAAAAGCACAAAGGGTAGGATGTCGGCTTCTACCAGCTACCAGTCGCCGGCTACCAGCCGTTAGGAAGCCGGTGGCTGGTGACTGGTAGCTGGTAACTGAAAAATTATTCCGGGGTGGGCGGCACCACCGGGGTGGACTGGGCCGGGGCCTGTTGGACACTAGGATAACCGCCGTACCCATAGGGCCCACCCCAATAGGGCCCACCCCAACCATAAGGACTGCCACCCCAACTATAGGGACCGCCCCAGCCGTGGGGGGGGGCCGTAACCCCAGGGTCCGCCACCGTACCTATAGGGACCGTAGCCGTCGTAGTAATCATCGTTGTTGCCGCCGAAGAAATCATCCATCATGCCGAAAAAGGCGGATGCCGGCTGGGTAAAGATGGCGGCGCCGGCGGTGATAACCGCGGCGGCGAGCTTACGCGGGTCTTTCATTGGCAAGTCTCTCCTGGTCTCGATTTTGGTCTGAACGCAAGGATGCAATGTTTGACCTGAAAAATTCAAGTTATGCATTATAGGCACGAAACTTGGTGTTTCTAAAGGGTGATGCGGTTCGCTTCGCTCACCGTGTCCTACGGCTACTTTCTGCATTTTAAAGAAATCGTCCTGTCCTTGAGGTCAGCCAAGTTTGCCGTCCCGGTCGGATTTCCGGTTAGTTATTGAGCCAGCGCAATTCTTCAGCGTTTTGGAAAGGTTTTCCGGTAGTGGTTAAATTCAAAGTGACATGGTTGTGCGACTTAACGATTTGACCCCCGCTGCTTTTTCCATCCCTGGCACCGGCAGATTCCGGCAATCCCTGCCGGAATGACGGGGTAGGGGTCGGCAGACTTCATCACTTAAAATTTAGCCACTACCAGGTTTTCCTTCCCCCGACGTATCTATGTAGTATATGCGAGGCGCGCAGAAACTAGGCCTTTGTTGTCGGTACGGATTCCGGTCGGTCGCAAGATCTCACGGCCGTTTCTTTTTCGTCACGAGCGAGGTTCCGCGCCCATCCGAACCAAGGGGGAAGCTATGAGAAGGTCGATTTCGATTGCACTGTTCCTGACCCTCGGAATAGCAGGCTCCCTTCCGGCCGCCGTTCCGGATAAGGTCACATCGAAAGCCGCCGCGGAGAAGGGCTGTATGACTTGCCACGAGGGCATCGAGCCGATCCGCGAGGAGACCAGCGCCATGTTGGCCGCCATCAGGGCCTTGGGTAGAGCCCAAGGGGATCCGGAGGGCTGCGTCATCTGCCATGGCGGCAACCCGCAGGGTCTGACGGCTGAGAAGGCGCATCGAGGCGTGCCCGAGAAGGTAGCGGCGACGGGTCCCAAGACCTTCTACCCGGACCCGGGCAGTACCTGGATCGCTGACCACACCTGCGGCCAAGCCGCCTGTCACCAAGGCTATCCCTATCGGTTGGAGCGCGCCCTGATGAGCACCGAGGCCGGTAAGATTCAAGGCAACCTGCACACTTGGAGCATCGAGGAGGTCCGGAACTATAAGGTGCCTTGGGGCAACTACGCCGTCGCGGACACGGACGGACTCACGCCGACCGTCGGCACCGATGCCTACAAGGCCTATATGGTCAAACTGATCGAGGAGTACCCGGACCAGCTGCCGACCAAGCTCGACCAGATCCCCCTACCCTCGGTGGAAGAGATCGAGGCCGATCCCAAGCTGGCGGGCTTTACCTATCAGCGCCAGCAGTGCCAACGCTGCCACGTGGGCATCAGGGGGCGCGAAAAGCGCGGTGACTACCGCGGCATGGGCTGCTCCGCCTGCCACATTCCCATATGGTAACGAGGGCTATTACGAAGGCGGCGACCCGACCATCGACAGGGAAGAGCAGGGCCACATGCTGGTCCACCGCATCCAGAGCACCCGCAAGGCCAAGGTCAAGGTGCGGGAGGGGATGGAGTATTCGGGGATTCCCGTGGAGACCTGCAACTCCTGTCACAACCGCGGCAAGCGGATCGGCGTTACCTATCAGGGCCTGATGGAGTTCCCCTACGGCTCGCCGTATAACGAGCAGGGCAAGACCCAGCCCAGGCTGCACACCAAGCAGTACCTCTTCATCTCCGACGACCTGCACCACCAGTACAAGCAGAGCCGGCCCGAGAACCCTAAGGGCGGTATGCTGTGCCAGGATTGCCACACTACCATCGACGTGCATGGTGACGGCAACATCTTTGGCACTACCTTGGCCCAGGTCGAGGTCGAGTGCCAGGACTGCCACGGCACCCCCGACAAGTTCCCGTGGGAGCTGCCGCTGAGCTTCTCCGAGGAGTTCGCCAAGGAGCTCGACCCCAAGGCCCGAGGGTTGGGTGATAAGCTGCTTTTCGAGACCCAGGCCTATGCGACCCCATATGACAAGAAGGAAGGTTACCTGCTCTCCACCCGCGGCAACCCCTTAGGCAATGTCGTAAAGGACGGCAAAAAGGTGACGCTGCACTCCGCCACCGGTCTGGACTTCCAGGTGCCGGTCCTGAAGCAACTGGCCGAGGACAATGCCTGGAAGAGCCCGGACGCCATGGTCGCCATGAACGATGTGGCCAAGCACACCGAGAGCATGGAGTGTTACGCCTGCCATGCCTCTTGGGTACCCCAGTGCTATGGTTGCCACGTGCAGGTCAACTACGGTAGGGACAAGGACGGCAAGCCGTTCCAGGATACGGACTGGATCGCCGGCGGCAGCGAGCGGTTTGACGACGGCCAGACCGCTGAATCCCCTCTGGGCACCCATGGCTACAAGCGGCCGGGCAAGGTGTTCGAGAAACGTTCCTATCTGCGGTGGGAAGAGCCGGTACTCGGCATCAACGGCGAGGGCCGCGTGACCACGCTGATGCCTGGTTGCCAGATCGTCTATACCGTCATCGACCGGAAGGGCAAGGCGGTGGCGCTCAACCGGCTTGCCAAGTCGCCGGATGAGCAGGCGGAGCTCGGGCAGGAACGGATACCGGACGCCATCGACATGGCCCCGGTACAGCCCCACTCGGCCCAGCGCAAGGCCCGCACCTGTGAGTCCTGCCACAACAACCCCAAGGCCATGGGCTACGGCATCTCCGGTGGCGTCTTCCAGGCCCACTATCCGGAGGATATCGTCGAGGACCTGATCGACCAGAAGAACGGCGAGCTGATTCCCAGCCGGCACCAGATCCAGATCCCCGCGATCCCCGGCTTGGACTACGACTGGTCCACCATCATTAAGGACGGCCAGCAGGTGCAGACCGTCGGCACCCACTGGCCGCTGTTGCGCGCCTTGACCAAGGAGATGCGGATGGGCATGGAGCGCATGGGTCTATGCAAGGGCTGCCATCGTGAGATGAGCAATGCCGAGCTTTGGTCCGAGGTCGTAACCGAGGGTCAGCTAAACGATGAGCAGCACACCGAGCTGATGAACAGGATGTTTCAAGGTTATACAGAGTCAGTGAGGGAATAATCAGGTCGTCCCCGACGCGAAGTGCGGTAAACCGGTGCGCCCCCACATGACACGGGGGCGCGTCGTTGTTGTTGGTCTAGTACAACAGTACCGAAGTACTGATAACATCGGTTCGATTCTTCCCGTGGGAATTCCTTTTTGCCGCCAATGAACGCAAAAACGCAAATTCGGAATCGATTCAATTTGCGTCCATTTGCGTTTATTTGCGGCAAGTAACTATTCAGCTATCCTAGGCGAGGCACTGGAGGGTTTCCCGGGAATGTCGGGACGAGTGACTGAAAAAGATTGGCGGATTGTTTGCGCAGCGTTGAGAGGGAGGAGCGGATCACGGCG
>Ga0049103_1000280_pt1 | contig 9407 bp, 2 predicted proteins | sample WorMettrBAHAMAS1_FD_55018 | JGI IMG/M metagenome (GOLD analysis project Ga0049103, IMG submission 55018) | Marine gutless worms symbiont microbial communities from Max Planck institute for Marine Microbiology, Germany - Inanidrilus... | ecosystem: Host-associated > Annelida > Digestive system >...
GGAATAGGGTGAGGATTTAAGATGACCTGAAGTTAGGGTCAATTTGATAATTATGTATATATTCACAATAAGACATGACCTTTGTAAAATTTACTGGTACTTTTTAGCAGTTAAAGACCATTTACTTTTTTATGCATTGCTCTGGTAATATTAGACATATGTTAATTACCGTCCGCATTATATAGCGTATATCGCTCCCAAGTCCTGTCTGTTCTTCTGTCTGTTAAACTTAGTTATTAACCCAACACAAAGACTAGGATCCTACCACAGTTGATGCGGTCGGTTAGCTTGATACGTTGTAGATGGTATTGAATTTTATTTGTACCACACCAGAGCAATGTGTAGTTAAGGGGAAGGGAAGGGCATATAGTGGCACAGGGAAATGGACACCAAAAACAGGAAGAATTTAGGTGACGCGTACAAGTAGGCAGTCCCTCGCAGTTATTAATTTAAATCGCATTGCTTATAAAATATAGGACATGCCATTAATTTTGGTGCACGGCATCAATAGTGAATAGGAATTTATTTAAAAAGGAGTAATTTTATTAAATACAACACAGTACAGGCATTTATAATTTTGCACGCATGCTCGCGTACAAATAATTTTTTATAGTTTATCTTGTTACACACATGAATACAGTTCAATAGTAGGCATACAACACTGCAAATTAATTAACATATACTATGTACGTATATACGTCTGCCAGTAGGGGTTAGCTAATGGAGAAACTAAAGAAAATGGTATTGATCCTACCCCTTTCTAGTCAACTTAAACATGCTCATTGTACTCGATTAACATAGTTGCAATAATACTAAGCCTACACATATTGTTCATAAATCATACATCTTACCACCTTCAACTGTTAAACTGTTCAACTGATCATACAGTCTAAACCTTGTCACATTGTTACTTAAGTCACATGCTATATGTATACCTTAACAATGAAAATTAAAAATGGTACCCAATGCACCGTACTACCTGGGAACAATGTGCATACAAATTAACACACAATATTCAAAATTATGTCCATAATAGGCCACTATCTGTAGCACAAAATGTTTCAATTATATGGAAAAGAAATGGTAAATTCACAGTACCAACAGGGACATATTCACTTCTTTGCAATATCCAGGCATCCTCTGTAATAATCTCCCAACCTAGTGCCTAATTCTACACTTGATAAATCACGAGCATTCGTGAAACTCTCCGGCCAGGATCCCGAAGCGACCATTTTATCCCTGGCCTTTTTGTCAGTATCCGTTAGCTCATACGTAGACGTTTCTCCCAAGTTTTTAACAGAGTCGGCCAAGTAAATCAATTGGCGTAAATGGGCCGCTCTCTCTTCCTTCAGTGCTTTAACTTGACTTTGCAATTTTGCCAATTTTGCGCAAGATGGGGATTTAGTACGTACCACTTCATCTTCAGAAAACGTTAAATCAACCACTTCCTCCTTAACTTCCTGTTTCACTTCCAATCGTTCTTCCGTATCTGTGGAATCGGGCTCTACGTCTTGGGTTATGGTTATGGGAGAAATGTTTTTAGGCAGACCAGACTTTGGGGTTCCTGCCCTTTCTCTGATAGGAGTGTACAACGGGAGTGTACAAGTGTTAACCTGTTCGACTGCATCAGCAGTCACTGTTTCCGTGGGCGTAACAACGATTACAGGTGTATCCACCAATTTACTTTTACCCGGCGAGATGCCGGTGTCTGGAGTAACAATTTCAGGGGATGTCACAGCAAAGTTTTTCTTTTTGCGGATTGCCTTTCCTATTGCTGGGGTTGACTTTTCGCATGTATCTGCACCTATGGTTTCGGTTGTCAACCATTCGGGTTCTCTGCGAAGTGCTTGCCAAGGCGGTTCTTTCAGGGGAGTAGGTGTGCGGGGCGGGGCATGAATGACATCTTCCTGAATTTCAGGATTTCTAATACCAGCAGCCTCAATACTTAAAGCAAGTATATCCTGGTCTTGAAATCGGGTTAGTACTCGCTGGTAACCCCCCTCTGTGGTGACTGAGGCCATTGTGGCCAGCTGGGTTGTTTTTGGCGTGGTTACCGAAGGTGGTGAAAAATGGACAGCCGGACGANTATTCATCCGGTATTCTGGTTTGCAAGCCGGTTCCATATGCCGGCCTGGCTGGTTCAAGTGTCGGACGACGTCATTCCAGCGACTGAATCGTAAATCACAATGTCCACACCGCACATCCACCATTGGTTTATATGGGCACTCTTTAGCAAGATGATGAGTAAATTCTCCCAGAGTGTTGTCGCACCATTTGCAATACTCGCACATAATGGCGAATTGATATTGGCGGGGGTCCGATGGTGCAGACAGGTTACGTTTCCAACGTCGGTCAGCCCGCGGCTGCAGCTCATCAACCATTGTCCCTGTAATGTTACACGCATGCCCAGGATTGTGGAACTCCAGCTGCTAAATAATAATTACAATATATACAAACATCTGATACACAAACCCTCATCCCAAAAGGTAAGGTTCCAGCGCCTTTGGAAGCTTGTGCGTTCGCCTAGGACGCGAACTGGATTCGGCCTCAACCGAAGTAGACTCTGTAACAGCCTGGTGCTCAGGCGCTTCTACAACCGCAGGCGCAGTCGTCGTGGCTGTATTAGTAGGCCGAACCTGACATGGCGTAAGCCGGTCAATATGGACTCTTTGTCGGGCCTTCGTCTTTTCATCTTGGATTTCAACTACAACAGATGATCTGAAATTGGTGATTTTCCATGGCCCGGTCCAAAGCTGAGTTAGCTTTTTGTACTTCTGGCGTATGGGTGGTCTTGGCCAGAACAAATACACAAGGTCATTCAATTTAAAATTGTGACCTTTTACATGTTCGTCGTGGTATTTCTTTTGCGTTCGTGCCACGGATTGGGTTGCCTGGCGAACCCGTTCATGTGCGTCACGCAACGTGTCACGCAAATTTGACACGAATGGCACCGTGACCTGAAATGGTTCTTCTGGAGGGCGGGCGATGAGGGTTGCAGGAAGCAATGTTTCCCTCCCCAGCATTGCAAAATTGGGGGTAACGCCCGTCACCTTATGAACCGTTGCCCGATACGCCCCCATGAGCGTAGGCAATCGCTGCGGCCAAGATTTTGGATTNTCATCCACTGTGGTGCGTAGCATCTGTAGTAACGTGCGATTTAGACGCTCGACTTGCCCGTCACTCTGCGGATGAAATGCGGTGGTCCGGGACTTTTTGATCCCCGCTAATTTACAAAGTTCATGGAACAATTTACCCTCAAAATTTCTTCCCTGGTCTGAATGTAACTGAAGGGGCAAGCCAAACAAAGAGAAGAAACCATCAAACATCACTCTCATGCAGGTAGATGCTTCAGCATCTGGGAGTGCAAAAGCCTGGGAATACTTAGTGAAATAATCAGAAATCACCAATATGTATTTGAGACCATCAGGAGTTTCGGGCAGGCCGGAAAGGATATCAACGGCCACAATATCCATCGGCGCACCAGTCACTACTTTTTGCAACTTACCCCTATGACGGGTGGGGTTGCCCTTACTTCTAGCACAATCAGGGCACTCGGCGTACCATTGATCGACATCTTTTCTCATGCCAGGCCAAAAGTAATATTGTTTTAGTTGGTGCAAACATCGTTCAGGACCGAGATGTGCGGCTAAAGGGCCAGCATGTACATTGTCAAACAATTGACGACGAACAGCGGTGGGCACCACCAACTGAATTTTGGCATCATCTATTTTCCGTACCAAAAGTTGATCGTGAATGGCAATCTGCGGCCTCTGTGCCCACAGGTTTCTTACTTCAAGAGACGCAGCACGTAGTTCATCACGAGTGGGCTGGTATTCATCCTCCAGCCACTCCAAGACTTTACCTAAATAAAGGTCTTCGTGTTGCAATTCAGACATGACTTCATTCGAAATTTCTTGGGGGACGGTCACAACATTTATTTCAGGAAGTGACACGATATGTACCCCCAACGGTTCTGTGAGCTCGTCGGCTCGCTCCAACTCGTCGACCCATGGAATTTTGAAGGTTTTCCCAATGCATTGTTTGCAAAAGGGGCGGGAAACTCCGTCAACATTGTTGTGCAACCTTCCAGGTCGATGAACAATTTCAAAATTGAATTCCGCTAGTGTTTCTACCCATCTCGCCAGTATTCCTTCAGGCCTTTTGAAGGTCTGCAGCCATTTTAAACTATGGTGATCTGTGCGTAAGATAATCTTCGCGCCCAACAAATAATGCCTGAAATGTTGGAGGGCAGATATCACGGCGAGAAGTTCTCGGCGAGTGGTACAATAATTATGTTGCGTTGAATTCAAAATTCGCGAGTAGAACGCAATTGGTCTTTCGACCCCATCAATGTTCTGTGAGAGGACAGCCCCAATGGCCACGTCCGAGGCATCTGTGTCTAGAATGCACGGGCGATTTGGATACGGGAAGGCAAGTGAAGTTGCCTCCGCAAGGGCTTTCTTGAGCTTTTCAAAAGCCTCTTGGGCCTCGTCTGACCATTCGAACCGGGTCTGTTTCCGGGTTAATCGAGTCAAAGGCTCAGCAATGAGCGCGAAATCCCGAACAAATTTCCGGTAGTATGAGGCAAGACCGAAAAAAGCGCGGACGTCCCTTATACAGTGAGGGACCGGCCAATTTTGTATGGTCTCAATTTTGTCTGCTAATGGTTCAATCCCGTTCTCCGAAACCTGATGCCCCAAAAACTGGACTTCAGTTTGGAAAAGGGTGCATTTCGTGGGTTTTACCTTCAACCCAACCTCGCGTAGTCGATCAAGGACCATGCGCAGACGTTGCAGAAGTTCTTGTGGGGTGCGCGCAAAGATGATGATATCATCTAAATAATAGAGACACACAGCCCATCGTAAGTCATGCAAAACATTCTCCATCAACCGGCAAAATGTTGAAGGTGCCCCGCAGAGACCAAACGGCATACGGGTAAAGTTAAACAACCCTCTGCGTGTGCAAAAGGCAGACCGTTCGCGGGCTCGTTCTGTGAGACCCAATTGCCAGTACCCGCTTAAAAGATCGAACGTGGCAAAATAGCGAGCGCCACGCAAATGGTCAAGGGCATCCTGTATGTCCGGGACAGGATAGGCATCTTTCTTCGACACAGCATTGACTCTCCTATAGTCCACACAAAAACGGAAGGAACCATCCTTCTTTCGGACTAAACAAACTGGTGAAGCCCATGGCGATGTGGAGGGTTCGATGACCCCTGAGGCCAACATTTCGTCTAAGATTTCATCCTCCGCATCTCGGGCGGCCAAAGGTGGTCGCCTGGGACTTTGTCTTATGGGTGGATGCTCTCCTGTGTCAATATCATGTTCTAACAGTTTGCAATAACCCAAATCGGCAGAAGAGGTTGCAAATGTATCTTGGTGATCAGACAACAATGTTTTCAAACCTTGTTTCACATCACTAGTCAAACTAGCATTTTCTAGAGTTTGTAAAAATAAAACACTGACATGTTCAGGTAGTTCATTCTCATCACAGGATTCAACTCTACCGCTCTCGCTAACAGGAGTTTTAAGCGAAGTCAAGTCTTCGTCTAACTGTCTGTCAAGGAACGGTGACAGAGTAGACAGAGCGGTCGGTACAGAATCAATGTCGGATACTCTGCTCGGAAACGATTCATCAGCACCACAAGCCACATCAGCTTTGGGAACAAGCGCAGCATTGGACTGGTCTACATATGACAAGGAAGGGGAGTCAATGGGAAGAACACACGAGTTCTCAACACAGTCAGTCTCAACAACATGCAAAGTAGAATCGGTGGAACTCTGTGGGCAAAATGGTTCGGCTTCAACTCTCAACTCTGAAGACACATCATCACCTCTATGTGACAAAGGAAATGCAAGGTCGTTATCAAACCGTTTGCAGTTACAGTCATAAACATCAAGAGAGACCAAAGCATGTGGACTATTATGAAACTCTACCGTCAACGTCATGGGACGGTCAGTGTCAGTACGAAAGTCATANTGTTCGACGACGCGGCTACCATCGGCAGGCGCAGTCACCTCGAGACTTTGGTTGTTTCTCGTCACTCGAACTGGTGGAACAGTCTTCGTCACCNGATTGCGAAACTGCAACACTTCTGAAGTATGTTCNGACCACACACAACCATTTAAAGTATCAATAGTGAGAGCAGCAGCACGAATAAGTTCGAATCCCATAATAAAAGTGGGAATTTCTTCGCAATGATAGAATGGGTGGTCTAAAACTAAACCACAAATTTCAACTTTCAGTTTCACTGGTCCCTTGATAGGAAATAACTTTCCTCCAAGGGTGCGAACTTCTTGGGTTCCTGTTTCCAACTCAGAATTTGGAAACAAACTTTGCATAAACTTAGTTGAAAGTACAGAAACTTGTGCCCCCGTATCAAGGAGGATGGGGACGCGGACTCCCTCGACAACAATTGGTATTTTGGGAGACTTAGTCTTCTCCCTACTGCTGGCAAAGTGAAAACAATTCGGTACATTACTTTCCTTTAATTCGGTCTCATCGGCATCAAGGAAATTCACTACGGGAACCTCCCGCTTCACAGCTACCCAATCTGTTTGGGTTCCCATTTCCGTAGGCTGAAATCCTACTGAGGGCGAAGAGACTAATTGTTTTGCGGGGTCCGGTCGCCCTGCCTCGGGCCCCGCTGCTCGTTTCCCCGGGGATTCCCTGCAGCGGGTCCCGAATTGCCAGATGGACCCTGTGCCCTTGACTGCTGGGACATCCCAGGAGATGGCTGCGTAGCCTCAGAATGGAAGCGGGTGTGGCATCCAAACTCACCACACACATGGCAACGTTCACGATGTAGTGCAGAGTGGCACCCAAAGCGGCCACACACAAGGCAACCAATGGGACCACGGCCCGTAGACGAACCTCCTGCACCGCGCCCTGATGGCGGTGTTCCAAACGACGGACGTGCCGGCGGTGGTCCCATGAGTGGTGGTGCACTAGAAGCAGGCGGCGGAAACTGGTTATTCCACCGGCGCTCATCGTATGTCCCACGCGGCCGAAACTGACGTTGGCCGCCGTCGCCTCCTTGACCAGCTGGTTGTCCGCGTTGACCCCAGAATCGTTCACGACCACCCGACGAGGGGGCAGAAAAACGTGGGCCCCCTTGCTCTGGCTGCTGACCTGGACCCTCGGCTCTCCAGTACGTACGTGGACCCGAACGGTACTGACCATTGTACCTTGGCTGCCAGTCGTTCCGCGCGCCACCATCATCATTGTAGCGCGACGGCTGCTGTTCACCAACCGGTGCCCGATTCGCCTCACCGGTCTGTTGATCCTCGAACCGCACCGACCTCTGCCGATTGCCCGAAGACTGGTTACTGCCGGTGCTGCTCGGTGCCGGTGACGTCGGCTGGCGTTGACCCGACAGCGACCGATCACGACGTGGACCCGATGATGTAGCCTGGATAGCCCTGGCTGGAGTAGCAGCCTGTACACAGTTGACCTCCGCCGGACGGCCTCGGTCATTTAGTACCGTGTCCAGAATTTGTTTTAGTCCATCCAGGATGGGCTGGTATTGAGCGGCCTGATGATCTGGTCCCACTCCATGGTCAATGGTTTCAGCCATTCTGATTGCTGGCTTTCTGGGTTTAGCCAGTTCTTGGGCGTCCTGAAATTGGCGGGCGCGGGCGACCGTTTGTGCAAAATCATCCCCCCGTGTGTGAAGTCGGAGGAACTGAACCAACTCCGGATTAAGAAGGGACTGTTCAAATTTCCTTTTTAAGGAAGAGTCCTTAAGCTTTTCATCGGAATTGGGCCACGCCTCCCGGTAAAGAGTACGGAGGGCCTGTTCATATTCAGCTAGGGTTTCACCCTCTTGTTGGCGTCGCGCNTCAAAGCGGCGCATTGCCCTTTCAGGTTCATCAACATAGCCAAAACGTCGGGCGAGTGCTGCCCAAATTTGTTCATAAGATTCATCGGTCCCCTCAGTGACTTCTCGAAGGCAGTCAACCGCAGGACCATCCAGGGCCAAACTAAGGTGTTGGGCTTTTTCAACGGGGGTGGTCCACTGATTGCAACGGCAAACGCGTTCAAAATAATTTCTAAATGAACGGTGTGACGTACTTCCGTTATAAGGCTTTACTTGTTCGAGTTGCCTAACCACTACCACAGGCGGACCTGAGGCAGATGTGGTCGGGGTTGGTGAAACAACACCTGAGGTTGAAACGGGAATCCCAGTTTCACTTGTCACAGGGACAGCAGTAGTTACAGGTTTAACATCAACACTAGTGGTTGCAGTGGCAGTAGTAGTCGCCACAGAAGCATTAGCAACACTTACAGAAGCAACAGAAGTCACTGGTGGACTTCCCACATTTGAAATAGGAGTCGCAACCCCTGACGTATTCNGAGGNCTAACAGCAGTGGTAGGTACCACAGAAATATTTTGGGGTACACTAGCANCTGTTGAAATATTTTGCACATGAGCAACCATAGAAACATTTGGTGGATTAGTAACAGCTGTTTTCACACTGCATTCAACTTGTGGACACACAGTGGGCGGTTGCTTAGTAACCACCACATCACTCACATCACTCACAACAATAGGCATCACTGTGGGAACAACATGAGTTGCTGAAATAACTGGCAACGACACATCAGACCGTGGACGAGCAACACTGGAAGCCACAGCATAACCTGCAGTATGCGTCGGGACTGGTGGCAAAAGTGACAAAATGTCAGCCGGAGTCGAAGGCACGGACTGGGCAGGCAAACTAGAAACACCCAGGGCGGCCACAGTCGACTCAGCTGACAAAGCAACAGACACCACATTCTTGCTAACTTTTGGCCTAGTCTTAGCTTTTAGTTTCATTTGACTAGCCTCAGGAGGTGAACTACCTCCGGATGAAGTTTCAAATTCCAAATTTTCAGCATCAACTGTATTTTCAGAAATTCCTATTTCTGTTTCCGGTTCGCCAAAACTTGTAGCAGCATGTGCGCTACCAGGCACAGACTGGCCAAAGAATTTTGCACTAATTCTTTCTTCAAACAATCTTCTGTCATTTTCAAAATTCAGTCTGTCAATTTCCCTTTGCTTTTCCAAAAGAAGCACACGCTGTTTTTCTTCCGCAAGTTGCTGCACAAGATCAAATTGTTTCTGCATTTCATTTGCAACAAACGCTCTTTCTTTTTCCTTTTCCCTTTGCAAAATTTCCAAATTCAGTTGTTCACGTTTAGTGTTTTCTTCAACTAATGTCTGTTCCCGCCTCAAATCAATAGCCATTCTTTCTTTTTGCAAAATCAAATTCCGTTCTTTCTCTTTTTCAATTATTTCAACTTGCAGTTTCTTTTCTTTTTCATTTATTTCAATTTGCATTTTCTTTTCTTTTTCATTTATTTCAATTTGCATTTTCTTTTCATTCTGAATTCTTTCTTTTTCTTTTTCATTTGCAACCAATAAC
>Ga0049103_1000285_pt1 | contig 9263 bp, 3 predicted proteins | sample WorMettrBAHAMAS1_FD_55018 | JGI IMG/M metagenome (GOLD analysis project Ga0049103, IMG submission 55018) | Marine gutless worms symbiont microbial communities from Max Planck institute for Marine Microbiology, Germany - Inanidrilus... | ecosystem: Host-associated > Annelida > Digestive system >...
GAAACTAGGTATACCTCATTGCCGGTCTCAAAGTTAACGTTACCTATTCCATCGCCGTCCACTACACCTATTCCATCGCCGACTTCTTCCCTACCGTCGGCCCCACCGCCTCCCCTAAATTTGGATGATATAGAAAGTCACGATGCGGGAGATCAGTCGGACGATAATTTAGATAGTTCTCCTGATAACTCAGTCGACGATATTATGGCAGAGGTCGCGCCGTCACAGTTTTCAGGGACGGCGACAGAAAATGCTGAGTTTTGGATGAGAAATTTCTTACACTACTGCAGTTATAAAGAATATGGTGACGCTAAAATCTTGTCCCTTTTCAAACTACTATTAGTAGGAAGCGCAGCTACTTGGCTCGACTCTCTACCTAATGAAACGGTAACGACATGGCCTTCACTGAAGGAAGCATTCCTTCAGCGTTACTTGACGCCTGAGTTTATGCGTTTCAAGTCGGCTAGAGAAATGTTTAGTGTTAAACAACTGCCTACACAGTCAGTTGACGAATTCGTGGCTCACCTACAACAGCTGTCAAAATCCGTGGGAGCGGATGATAAGATGGTCCGTTTCGCAGTTTTAAACGGGCTACGTACTCCCATTGCTAATTACGTCACTCAGAAACAACCAAAAGATATGACAGAACTCTTGGAGGCCGCCAGAATCGCCGAGCTTACATGTTCAGTATCTGAGCCCGAGTCGGCGGTTTCCGTACAATTGGCATGCGTACAGGATCAGTTACGTCAAATAACGACCAAACTGGACAGTTCAACCGTGTCCGCTGTGGATGACCGTAACGGACAAGGTCAGACTAGAACGCCATCTCCTCGAAGAGTGAGATTTTCTGATGAGAGGACTCGTGCCGCTGGGGGGTACCGTTCCCCAACGCGAGATTTTTCTCCGCGAGGCCGATTTCCACGTCGTGATAGCCGAGGTCGTGGCTTTGGCAGACCGCCACGCAATTTCTTCAGACCTCCAAGACAGGGGAACGATTTCCGGTCCCAGACGCAATGTTATAGATGCGGAGGTCCACAGCATCAGAGTTTTAATGCCTGCCCCGCGGTGAATAGAGAGTGCCGTTTTTGTGGGAAATATGGGCATTTCCAGCGTGTATGTAGGGCGGCCGCCAGGGCGGCGACTCAAAGGATGTGACGGTGTTCTCCTCCTGTCAGTAGATCTGGGGTCCAGCTGGGTAGAGTATGTTCACAAATTAAAGCTTCGGAAGGAAATTATATCATGTTGAAATTCGGGAAAATAAGTATAAATACACTGGTGGATACTGGAGCCATAACCTCGCTCATTAACGAGAAGACTGCGCGTGATCTAAAACTGGAGTTAACCCCTTTGAAACATAATGAAAGCCCAGCGCTATTTTCTGCGAGCGGCTCAAAAATTGTTATAACGGGAACTGCTCAAATTCGTATATATCTTTCTGGATTGGTGATTTTTCAAACAGTTAAAGTATCCCCTAACATACAACATCCCCTCCTTCTGGGAGTAGATTTTCTTTCTGCAAATTCCGCTGTTATAAATTATAAATTGGGTATCCTAAGTCTGAAGGATGATTTGGTTACCGTGCCATTACACTCTAAATCAGATGCTCAAAACTGCGTTACGGCTATCAAAACTGTTTGTATTCCAGCCTATTCTGAAGCAATCATAGCGGTTTATAGCCCCAGTCATTTTAATAATAAAACAGTACTATTGGAAACTTTACCAGCTGTTCAGTTTAATAAGTTTGCAGTAGCAAAGGCCTTGGTAAGATGCAACAATAACAAAACAGTTTGCAGAGTCCTAAATTTTAATCCATATGTNTTAACACTAAGAAGAGGAACAAAACTGGCAAAAATTGAAAATCTGGACGCAATATCTTCAATTAATAAATATAATAAAGNAACTGAACTGAAATCNCAGGGGGTAACCACTAACCAAGTGCGAAAATCATGCGAGGAGCTTGATACCTTTCTGAAGGATTATGGTTTTAAAATTAANCCAGCACTCGATAGCTCAAAACGCTATGAACTTTTGCAACTGCTGTATGATCATAAATCCGTCTTTGCGCGTAACTTGAGTGAAATAAAGGCATGTAAGGGATATGAGTTAAAAATTGACGTCCATACGAATAGGAAAATGTATAAACGCCAGTTCCGCCTAAGCGAGGAAGATAAAAAAGAGGCGTCTAGACAGATTTCAGAAATGATCGATGCTCAAGTAATCGAACCCTCAGATACGGCAGACTTTAATTCACCTATATTTTTGGTCAAAAAACGTGATAATACTAGAAGACTGGTGGTCGACTTGCGAGGTATTAATTCACTTATAATTCCGAAATTACTTCAATTACCTCGGATTGATGAGCTATTGGAGTCAATAATATTACGTCAACCTACTTACCTCACGGTGTGCGATATCCGTAGCGCCTTTTGGCAGCTGCCCATTGAAGAAAATTCTCGTAAATATACATCATTTTGTGGGCCAGATGGAAGACGCTGGAGGTTTAAACGTTGTCCTTTTGGCTTGTCCAGCAGTCCTTGTGCTTTAATCCAGGTAATTAGTAATCTGTTTGCAGACAAAAACCTCTATCATGAACTTAGTATTTATATGGATGATATTCTGGTCAGTTCAAATGATTGGAAATCTCATCTGCAACAATTAGAATTAACCCTTGAAACACTGGAAGATAATCATCTGTCGGTTAACCCTCGTAAAACAGAACTTGCCTTTTCCGAAGTTAATTATCTCGGTTATAATATATCAGCTAAGGGCTTGACGATAAATGATAAACGTATAGAAGCGATAAAACATTTAAAACCCCCAACTAATGTTAAGGGACTTCAGAGATTTTTGGGCCTGATTAATTTCTGGCGTCGCCACGTCCGGGGTATGGCCCAGAACACGTACAATATGAGACAATTATTAAAGAAGGGGACACCCTTCATATGGTCGGAGAAATGCCAGAAGGAATTTACATACTTGAAAGATTGTCTTATGAAAAATCCGATCCTTCGGGCGATAGATCCCCGAAAGCCNATAATAATTCAGACAGACGGGTCGACNTTTGGATTTGGCTGGGCTATTTTACAGCAAGATCATAATGGTACTCTTTATGTTACCAGTTATGGAGCAAAATCCACTACCCCCGCGCAGCAGAAGTATACATGTGATGAACTAGAAGCCATTGCGCTAATTTACGCTCTAAAATCGATAGAACCGATAGCAATACACAACCAAATAGTGGCCGTAACTGATAACAGTCATTTACTTCATTTACATACATGGAGGCCCATTAATTCTCGTCAGAAGAGAATGCTTCTGTATCTTATGCAATATAATTTATCGATTCGCTTCATTAAAGGGGCTAGAAACCTCATGGCCGACTGTTTGTCACGGGTTTTTCAAGATGCTTCAGCCCAAGAACGTAAGGATTACGCTCCAGTACTGTCACAGGAGGATGAAGACTTCATATTAGCGGTCAGTACCAGGTCCTCAACGAGACAACAACAGTTACTAACGGGCGATGACAGCCAGGACTCTCAGGATAACCAGACAAATACTGAGGTCCAAACAAATACTAATTTAGATCTGGAGGTAAGTGCCCCAGAATTAACCCCTGAGACGGACTTGTGTGAAGATTCGGATGATGACCTAAAAGGTCAGGATGATAGTTCGCCAGATGGAAACTTAATTACGCTTCCGGCGATAACAGGAGCTGATTATGAGAATGACAGTGAATTTCAATATATGTATAGGTATTTAACTTCAGGTGAACTGTCGGGGGACGATAAAATAGATAGAACGACTTTGCTATTAGGTGATCAGTTTTTTGTAGAAAATGGAGTGTTGTATAGACTTCAGACCCCACGTAGGAAAAGTCTAGCCCGTTTAAGGCCCTTAGTACAGCGACTGTGTATACCTAATAAGTTCCGCCATGAACTAATCAAATTTGCTCATGATAATTGTGGTCATTTCGCAACTCAAAGACTCTTTTTAACTCTTTCGGCAAAAGCTTATTGGAAGAATTTGTTTGGGGATGTGCAAGAATTTTGTAATACTTGCGAAACATGCCTGCGATCAAAGCGAAATTTTGCCCATAGAACCGTACCTCTTTCCCCAGTCCCTCCGGCACGTATGCCCTGTACTGTGTGGGCCATGGATCATAAACCTCTTTCTCGTAAGACTGCAGCAGGGAATACTGCAATTTTAGTTTTTGTTGACACTTTTTCTTCTTGGCCTATTTTTGTTCCGGTCCCAGATCAAACGGCCGAGGTTACGGCGCGTGCTTTTGTTCAGCATGTAGTAGCAACTTTTGGCGCTCCTGAATCTTTGCTTTCGGACAAAGCCGCAGGTTATATGTCTGTGTTCTTTTCTCATGTCGCTAAGCTGTTAGGGGTTAAACACCGAACGTCNGCAACTTTGACTGCTAGATCTAACGGTGCAGCGGAAGCAATGGTTAAACGGTTAATTGAGATGTTGAAAATTTATGGAGACGACAGCGATATCTTTTTAGAAGATAAATTACCGCTAATACACATGTCTCTCCGTGCAACGGCTCATTCTAGATTAGAATTAACCCCGTATGAATGTATGTTTGGCCGAGTTATGCCTCTCCAGGCTCCGGGTGAGGTTCCTCCGAGCTTACCATTTAGTGGCGATAAGGAAACATATTATCTTTGGTTGGCGAAAGAGTTAAAACGTTTACATTCAGCAGTTAAAGAAAGACGAGAGGAAGTCAAAAAACAGGATAAGTTGGCCTACGACAAAGCCAACAGAGTAGTTGAGCCGCAGTGGACAATTGGAAACCGTGTTCTTCTGCATGATATCCGAGTGAAACCTAATTCGACTAGAGTACTTACTAATAAGCCATATCATGGTCCTTTTATAATACAAGATATTGTTCAAAAAACTCCTGGTATAGGTAGAGCGTACCGATTAGTGCGGGAAAAAGACGGAAAACCTCTGAAATATTTAGTTACCTCTGATCGTTTAAAGGCGTTNAATACCGATCGAACTGAGTTTAATACTCGGTTACCGCGACTGTTACAGAACGAAAATGTAGGCCTAACGGATAATGACAATGGCCAGTCGCAGCAGTTGGTTCCTAAGTCAAAGGACACCAGCATAGAAATAAATCAGGGCTTCGAACCAGCCCTGGAAATATTACAGGATCGCCAAATAAGAGGCGGTCGACAATATTTGGTGAAATTTGCTGACTCCTCAATTCACTGGGCAGATAGAGTATCTCCTGCTCTTCTTCGTCACTACAGGAGTCGTAAAATCGGCCCAAAGGCAGGGTCAAGAAGGCGAGATGAGTAAACGGATAACGCTTNGACACTTGCATTTTACGACCGAATCGAGTTTCGAGGTCATTCTAGGCTTCCTCGATGTTATAGGAAGTGCTAAGTTAATTAGGTCACGTAAATGTATAGCACCATGACAGCCGACCTTCTTTGTTTCGGTTACCTTTAAGAAATTGCCGGCAAAATCATTTTGGCTTCCATCGTCAAAATGAAGACGACCGTCATGGTGTATTATATTTTATAGATGGCCGAAACGCTGTGGATCATCTTAATCACAGCCGCAGGTTTGAGTCAGGGCGAGCAAACGACCGTTGAAGATGAAGGTGCGTCAGTCATCAGTTATGTTAACTATGGCTATGTACTTAGACAGACTCGTGAAATACAGCTAGCCACTTATGAGGCTAAATTGATGTACCANTTGCGCCTACCAGAGTGGCAGATAACATTCGATAACCAGAATTTTAACTGTTCCCATGACGGGAACATTACGNTGGCTTGTGTACGAATACAGCCAATTTTGTCAGCAGTGCGNGAAGTTAGGTCACAGGCACANAGATATCTACAGCACCAAGTACGACGCGTTCACNAAGTGGTTTTCGATTTGCCACTTAATGTACGACGTGGCCGCAGAGGATTCCTTACAGATGTGCTATCGAAAGTCACAGGACTAGCTTCCCAGGATCAGTTACAGGCAGTGCGAGATATACTTGAACAGATCGAGACTGGCATTTACCGTGCAACCCAAATGTGGGGTGACGGCTCAAAGAATTTGGTTGCTGCGTTTCAGTTGCAGCAAAGGCGTATGAATAACGTTTTCAGCATCTTAGGAATGTATAGAAAGACGATGCGTAGATTGGAAGTGGAACTTATTAAAACAAAATATGATAGATCAGGCAACACCCTGTTTAAAAAGGTTTTCACCCTTTTAAGTGACACAATATTTCAGGTTGCTGAGGTAGATTCCCTTTACACGGCCGTTCAGTTTCTTATGACAGGACGGATTCCTCACTTTATTTTACCGCACGACGTTTTGATGGATTCCCTTGAACAGGTTCAAAACCATTTGGAAAGCACTGAACCACATATGTCTTTGTGTCGACAAGACCACGCCTATTATTATTTAGAAGCACCGTTTAAAACCTTTCGTGCTGGAAATACATTGGTTATTATAATTGATGCCCCAGTCACGACGGATTCACTGATTCATCCATTTTTGTTGTATGAGGTCACTCGTTTGCCGTTAATTACCCCTGAAACTGAGACTTATTACAGCCTTTTATCTACGGATATTAAGATGGTGGGATTTAACATGGATTCTGACATTATTCTGCAAGTCTTAGAGAGTCAGTCAATCCCATCTAAGGAGGTTTGGCTGTTAAACAAAGTAGCTATTACTCTTTTGGATCGCAATAAACCCACATGTGCCTCCGCCATAGTCGCAGGACGCCTGCCAGATATCAAAGCACTTTGTCGTTATGATATTTTGAAAGCACCATTTCCCCGAGGAATTGTTCGTCTTTTTTCCAATAGCTTTTTGCTAACTAATATATCGACTTTACGTATGCATTGCTTGGGAACAGATCTAAAAGATGGTGGCGAGCTTAAAACGTATCACCAGTCTGTCATGCAGACAGTTCACACCTTTGACTGTCATTGCGACCAAATTTGGGCCGACGAATTTCGTATTACGGCTGATCTTAGAAAATGCAACTGGTCTGAAAATATTACTTCTTTTTACGAGCTACATTTTCCTATCAACGTAGCCTATTTATCAGAGTATTTTCACGAATCTCAGCTTTTCAATATCTCGGCGGATACTTTGCTTAACCATTCTGTAGAGATTAGACTTCCTGGTTTAAACTTGGCTGAGAAGATTCTTGACCAGAAATTTGGCATAGAGGCTAAGGCTCGATTTGATATGGAAAGTATAATCAATCATACGAAAGATGACACTACAGTTTTTGAGAATCTTGCTCATTACATCTTTAATAGTTTAATTTCGGCACATTCAAGGCAAGGGGATTTTGACTTTTTGTCTGTTTTCACGTGGCTGTCTATTTTTGGTTGGATAACTAGTGGAGTAGCTCTCACATTGGTCATTTTTCTTCGCTTCAAAGTTCGCTCTCTGACTCTTCTTTTAATGGCACGCGCTACTAGGGCTCACGAAATTCCCAAATTACTTACTTTACCTACCACCACAGCTGTTTCTCAGACAACTCGCGATTCATTACAGGAATGGATCCGCCATGTTAATATCCTACCTAATTTATTACCAGTGGAAGTACTGATATTGGTCGTACTTATATTTCTATTGGTCTTCTTTTTGGCTAAAGCAGTTTACAATAAACGTCGTCGTGATTCGGTGAAGACGGCCTTAGTACTTGAGGTTGGTAATGCAATGCAGTATATTACCTTCCCTGTCATGTCGTTGCCTCACCCTCCGAGCTGCTACCGCTTCTTTGTGAATAAATTAGAGGTTAACCTTTCTTTGCGGGAATTGACCTTTTCGGCAGAATTACTGTGGAATAAGGGAATTATACTGACTAATACGGTATTGGAATATCAGATTGTACTGCCTGAAAAGATTCGAGTTGGTTACTATAACATGAAATTACTGCAGACATTGTTACAAAAGGATTTTTATGCCACACTCCAGGTGATTAGCGGGCAGTCAGGTGACATCTGTGAGTTGGTTGTTCTGCAGGCCTTTCCTTCAGTGGAACAACCTAAGATGCTTTATCCTGCTGTTTAGTTTCTGATGTAATATCGTCTAATCTTACTTTTCTCTTTCTACCTTTTATTATAATATTATTAAAGTATTGGTTGAATATCTGATTTTTCTTGAATTTTGCAGCTTCGATTCATTCTTAGTATGTAAGTGAGACTTTGGGAATGTACGTTCTGGTCTTTTTAATCTAAAATCTCAGGCTAAGACGATGTTTTCGCTGTGGCGTTGGCGTTGCGACATCGGCGGCGCCCGATCGGCGGCATCTGCTGGTAGACCTACTCATTTGTGAGTACATTGCGGGATGAGCTAAAAGATTTATGCCAGAACGTCATTCCTATCTCCGAGTCTGTCCGCTGTATCCGGCGAAGCGTTGTTGCTTCTACTTTTTGATACTGTAATCCTATCGTCGGGCACTGGCTTTAATCAGAGTTGCACTCTGTAGCCACCCATGCTTGATTCTGGCACGGCGCCGTGTTCGTAGACCTATCAGCTATCCTTCAGATTTCTAGGCGTCGACTCAGTGTCGGTGTAACGCAGTCGAACTGGTCTGTCTGTCTGTCCATATAGTTAAACTAATACAGCTAGGCTTATTGTTTTCGCGTATTTTTGGCCTTTTTGGACAGCAATATAGTAAACTATCAAAGTTTACTTTCAAAATCATTAAACTTTAGGCTGTAGTTATTTTCGTTTATGCTGTTTCCGTGTCACTTAGTACACGCACTTTCCTGTGTTATATGTTTTGTGCTAGTGTCGTGTACCATTCAACCCCATTCCTACGCCCCTACGCTCCTACGCCCTAAACGCCGTTCGTACAAGAGACAGACAACACCAGCGCAATTGGAGCGACAGAACGATTACTAACACTGCGAGCTGCAGCCAATTAATTTATTTGATTACCTTTTGAAGTGAGTCGTGTTGCGCTGTTTGTTTTGATTTGGGCTTTACAATGAAATGTATCTATGATATTTGTTTTGTACATTTGTTCTGATATTTGTTTTCTATAGGCCTATGAAGGTTTTACGTAGGCTGATTTTAGGCTATCGTTGGTTTATCCCAGTGAAGTATGGCGTTGCGCTGTGTTACATTACTGTTGTTTTGTTTCTCTTTCGCATTAATTTATTTGGTACCACGCACCACCGTCACCGTGGTGGTTTTCGCTTGTTTATTGCATTCAGTTCCGCGTGGCGACTATGTGCCATTCCCCCCCCCCGTTTTCTTGTCACTCAGCTATAGGC
>Ga0049103_1000286_pt1 | contig 9240 bp, 3 predicted proteins | sample WorMettrBAHAMAS1_FD_55018 | JGI IMG/M metagenome (GOLD analysis project Ga0049103, IMG submission 55018) | Marine gutless worms symbiont microbial communities from Max Planck institute for Marine Microbiology, Germany - Inanidrilus... | ecosystem: Host-associated > Annelida > Digestive system >...
TAGCGAAATAAATTCACTTCTATATCTATATTTATCAAGTTTCTTTTGCCAGAAATGGCAAGTACAATTGCGAATCAGCCGCAACAAAAAAAACAGAAGCGTGAATTGCAAAAGTTTAAGGAAACACAATAACCTGACATCACGGTTTCTTGGCCATTTAACGACCTCATCTTGAACAACGGCTGCTTTGTCTTCGTTTCATTTATACATTTTTCTGATTTTTTATATTTTAGTTTTGTTTTTAGCAACGTGTGTTAAAATCTCTGCACTATCTATCTACCGGTATCTATCTATCTATCTATCTATCTAGCAAACAACTCGAGAAACAAACCAGCATGATGCCGACAGAGCCTCAAAATAATGCGTACAACATAGCTATACGAAGATTTTTCATTTATTAACTCACACGATCTCATTTTTGGCGGTTAGATTTCATACTTAGTTCGTATTTTCGTTGTCATGCACGCCATTACGTAGCGAAGCGCACCATCGTTCACGCAGTAGTGATGCTTCAATAAAAATTATAATCGAAACATCACTACCGCATCCGAGGCGCGATTTTTAATTTGCAGACGATCTATACCAACGAGATGACCAACACCGACAGCTATTTTGGATATAGTTTATCTGTGAAGAAATCAACAAAGGAGGTATAATAATAATTTCATTTATACTTTGAGCATAATAATTGCTTTAGAAATTATCACGAGGTTCTGCAGTCGCACATTAGGCGACCACGGTACTCTACGCAACTGGCGAAAGACGCCAAGAAATCTGTGTCGTGATAGGCGTACTTAAAACACGAATAATGCCAAATTACCCGATTATAACAAGTTTTCATTATTATACTGATTTACGGGTCATTCAATAGTTGTCATACACTTCCTGCAATTTCCTTCCTTCCCTCCCCTCTGTAACAGTGTCACATCAGCTGACCCCACTGAAAATATCATCAGTTGACAACCCCAAGAAAGCATGGGACTACAATTATTGGAACATCAGTGCTGAGTTGGACAACTGTTGTTACTGCTAAGGTCACACATAATTAACTGCCACTGGTCAGTCTTGACTTGTTAGTAACAGCACTGACAAGAGGCATCAGAATGTTTGTTTAGAAAAGTTGATGGCTCTAGTCCTTTACCTCATCTTCCTTCTCCCACTTACCTTTCGCTCTTCCCCCTTCCTTCCCAGGGGCTGCACTCATGTGAACCATATCTGCGGCAGTGCTGTAAGATCCAACAGTAGGTCTGGGGAAGCCGCAGCTAACAAGTTTTTGTGACTGAGTCAAAAAACCAGCTTTGTAGCAACAGTTCTGTGAATTTTCCTAAGCATAAAAATAGTTTTCTGCAGAAAAAAAACAGCAGAATTATGCTACCATCTGTATGTACTACAGTGTCCAAAAAGGGGACAGCCCACACAGCAGAAAAATACCACAAAAAACATCAGTTTTAAAAGTGACATGGCTCTCGCCATCCCAGGAGATACACTCCAACTTCTGTGGCACTGTACGAGTGACTGCTGTGCGTCAACAAATCCACTCACCTGCCTGTTACCAAGTGTCACATGAGTTAATCCCTCATCTTTCTCAGAAATTCAATTAGGTCCGATTTCACCAACGAAGGTTGACTCTGACCCTCGGTTATTTCCGCATTTAATCTTGGGTTAGCGACAAAATGCGTTTCACCAACGCCAGTTACCGACTAACCTAAGGTTAAACCTCAGTTAAATTTAACTGAGGTCCAAGCTCCAGTTAAATCGCCGGTCAGGCAATTAAAATGGCCGATGAACGCGACCTGTTTTGCTTGCTGATTATTTGCACGAATGTTGCGGCACTAATGCGCGAATAATACTGCCTAGAACAAACCCGTATGAAGACTACGACGACATCAAGTTCTAAACAAGACTTCGACTGTCAAAATCTGCTCTGTTTTGCTGTGTTTCTCCTACTTTCGGATGTAAAGATAATCGTCATTCACACTGTAGTACATACGCTGCAGACAATCACATTTGCGCCGGGCCGCGGCCTAGGCCTACTCGCAGACAGTTACGCAACAGCAGAGCGACGGGCAAGTCACCAGTCACGGCTCATTGGCTACGGCCGTCGTGAGTCACCGGCCCGGAGCGTCGCCGCAATGCCTCGCCTATCACCGGCCTGTGAGCGAGTCCACGGCCTGCTCGCCTTGCTCCAGGGTTGCACGAGTGACTTCATTCATAAAATGCCGAGAAGTTCAGCGCTGCAAGCCAATTGCTCCATATAGGCCTACCGATAACTCGCTATAGATTACTGACTGGATGAGACAGGGACTTGCTTGGCCTCCGGAGTTTACAGGACTATTGTGCAAAATCTATTATTGAAAATATTTTTGAAGGCGAACAACAGAGTGCTTTTCAGTTAAATATTTTACCGACCGCATTAGCGATCCGCCTGTCTGTCCGTTTGTATATCATGTATCCTTTGGACTGACTGACCTTTGACCTTGACCGTTTGCATGTGAATAGGTCATGACCATGGCTCGCAGGGGCACGAAGGTCAAGGTCGTAGGTTAGGCTAATGCGGTCGGTCTGACCTCGATCGAGGTCAGTTTTTTCTAGTATCTTGTACTTCTGGCGATTTGTGATTTTATTACCGACCACAATAGCGAGGAAGCTATTGCTCCGTTCGTCCGTTTCCACTCTGTATATAGGCCTGCCTATCGTACTCCGTCTTCTGAACCCAGTGACCTTTGACTTTTTGCACGTGTATGGGTCATAACGATAGCTGGCCTGGGATTGAAGGTCAAGGTCAAAGGTCAAAATGCGGTCGGTGGGACCTCGAGTGAGGGCAGCTCTAGTTTAAATTGGCAGCATGTTAAAAGACCGGTTGCATGGTTGTTTACACTGCGTGTTACGTTACCTGCCAACAAAATGCTTATTACTACGAAACGTGATAAAATAATAATCAACTAGAAAAAACTGTCCTTGATCAGGTCGGACCGACCGCATTAGCCTGACCCACGACCTTGACCTTCAATCCATTGCGAGCTATGGTCATGAGCATGACGTACCGGTACTCATATGCAAAAGTTCAAGGTCAACGGTCAGTCGGTTTCGAAGACAGAGTGGAAATAAACGGACAGACGGACGGACATACAGACAGACGGAGGCGATTGCACCTGCTGCTATTAAGCTGGAATCCACTTAAAACTAAGCCACAATTTAGTGAATGGCAAACACATAAGGGCAAAGTACCTGGTCCTAGAATTGAAATACTGGAAACAATGATGTAAAATATAATTTGCAAACACTATGACACAGCTGAGTAAAAGACAAATAAACTAGAATTTCTGTGACAACAACGTAACATTCTTTATTTAAAAATTATTACAACAAGGTAAATTAGCACAGTCTGTTTATCGCAATGCACAATATTATATGGTGGCCCAAAAACTGTAATGTTCCAATGTACCACATGAATACAACTTTTCAAAATAAAATTACGGTAAACAAATTTACTGAAATGTTCAGACAGTCCAAGAGAATTAAAATTAGGCTGCATTTTATGTAAACTTAGCTATTAAATATTCTCTGCTAATTAGCTGTAGGCAACAACTTATTATTTTTAGGAATGACTTGCACATAAATTTATTAAAAATTTTCTCACTACACCTTAACTGTGTTGCTACCTTACCTGAGGAAATCAATAATACAAGAACAATGTCAAATCACTCAAATGAGATTATGAGACTAACTTAACAAGGTAGGGTAACAACATAGTTAACATGCAGTCGGAAATGCTTCAACAACTTTATGCACAGATCATTTCTGATCATGTCCACAGTTGCATTGTTGGCTGCCGGCGCCGGTCGACGCAGCCGGCCCACTTCTTGGACGTGTTGACTGTTGGTGGTGCTTCGACAGCAACAGATGTGGCAGCAGTAGGCCTAGTAGTAGCCTGGCTCACCCTACACAGCAATCACTTTCTTATACCATCATTATTGAAAGTGAAGCTTTCACTGACAATAGCTTTTACAATAAGGAGGTGATGTCTACAATCAATATGAAATTCTCTGCTATTTCCCCCATGACTTCACAGCACTCTTGTTTATGCTGCATTACCCCTGTCATGCAAATATTACTTAGAAGGATGAGGCCATGCCACTTGCCATTGTTAAGTCCAGTGCTCTGACAGTCTGGTGAGTAACAGGAAGGGCGCAACTGGCGTGCAGACATCTGTACCATTCCTCCTCCCCCTCAGACATTCTGTTATGAAACAAGTGGAGGAATCAAACCTGGAGGGAATGGCTAACCCCGATTCACCTACAAAATGGCTCTTAAAGGGGGAGGTGGGGTGATGTCGGTAATTGGCTAGGGAAAATGGAATTAAAAGGTGCTTATTGGAAATTCTGCAACATTAACAATGCAAGGCATGTGAAGAATAACGGGCCCATTATGGGCCTAAACTTAAGCCTGACTGTAAAAGCTGACCCTAACTAACCACAACAGCACTCATCCTACTAACCCTAACTGATACAGTAGGCCCCATACAGCCTGCGCCCATTGTTATTTAAACTAGAATTGCCCTCACAGCAGGTCCAACCTACCATGTTTTGACCTATGACCTTGACCCATGACCTTCACCTTCAATCCCAGGTGAGCTGTGGTCATGACCCATACACATGCAAAATGTCAAGGTCAAAGGTTGGTCGGTTCAAAAGACAGACGGACAGACAGACGAACAAATTGCATTACCTCCCGAGACCGCGCGGTCGGTAATTAGACAACGATGCTTGAGATTACCTGCCTGAGTTGTCGGTGGTCGCGCTTCAGTGCTTCACCGTCGAGAACGCGTTGAACTCGGCCGCCACAGACATCCACGCCGTCTCCTTGTCTCGCTGCGAGATTAGCTAACTGGTGATGGGCGGAAGATATCGTACTGTTGGTGAAACGCAATATCGATTTGACCACAGGTTAGAAATAATCCGAGTTCAGTAAACCGGCGATTTAACTGGCGTTGGTGAAATTGGACCTTAGGGAATAGCCTCTGGGGTTTTTTACCTCTTCCAGCCACAAAATGGACTGGGTCAAATTCTGCAGCTCCGAGAACCCACAAGGGGCTAGACTATATATCAAGCTATACAGGCGCAATAAAACTGCTGATACATGTGTTGTAGATGTCCGGCTAAAGAAGACAAACGCTGAGCAAAGCACAAACCAATATCACCATGGCAAACCAAGACTTTGTAAGTATCGACATACGGTCATATACGAGGTGTGAAGACACTGTTAGCCACAAACTTTCACTTCAATTAATTAATTCAATTCGTCCTATACAATCGCAAAAAACTGACAAATTTCAGTGAGTGTTTTCTTCATGGTTGTACAGGATGAATTTAATTAATTTATGTTTTGTTTCAACTGATGAATCTATTCAAGAATTCACTTATTTTGGACATAATAAACTGAAATTGGCTGTGAAACAGACGGCAAGAAGTTGAAATTTAGTTCAATTTTTGTACATAATTATATTCTGGATAAACCAGTAATTCTGCAATGTGCATAGACGTGTGTATTTGTTTGAGTACTCATTGTTTTGATAGTGTGAAAAAATACACTGAGGTCTCGAAACCAAGACCAAAATTTTTGAGACCAAGACTGAGACTTTTGGGCTCAGGTCTCGAGACCGAGACCAAGACCTTTGGGCTTAGGTCTCGAGACCAAGACCGAGACCTGGAAACCTGAGACCGAGAACTCGAGTGCACTCGCGTCTCGGGACCTTGGTCTCGAGATCACAACACTGCTGACAAAATATTACCTCAAAGTTCATTTGGAACAATTTTCTGCCTTTGATATGTAGGAACCAGGAAGCATACAAACACGTTTTCATTGGCGAATTTTGACCTTGCCTGACAATCATACAAATGCCAATTAATTCATAAATGAAAAGATCGATACACCTTCGTGAATTTAAACGAAATATGACAACTCAGCATTCACTTTATGTATAGTGATGACTGATATGCAGATTTTGCGGTTCATGCACCATTCATCCGTCAGCCAAGCAGAACACTGAGTGATGTGCAAACTACGCAGGCTGCAAATCACACCCGGCTCCGATCCACTGGTCTGCAGACTACACAAGGCTACCAGATGCCAGTTCCAAGCTTGCATTCAAGATCTTCACAATATGAGGTTTGACTTCAGCAGTTATGTGGACAAACCTGCAGCAGAAAAAAAACATTAGCATGAACAATGAATACATTACAGTGCAATACAATGATAATATGAGATAAATTTTGGCGTATAAAAAAAGTATTTTGCGAGTTCATGTTCATATAGGCGCTGTATTGCACAATGCCGTGAAGCGGCGAGTGCAATAATGCACTTATATGAACTTGCTATTACGTAATGTATAGTAGAATAGCAATCAAATATTCATCCATCCATTCATTGTTTGGTTTGTTTGTCCATGTGCTACTGTCCGTTGGTGTACAGCGCATGTAACACAATCTGCCACAAAGTAGTGTGGGTTTGGGTCAACAATAAAATATAATGCTATGCATTGCTTAAAGTAGTTTGAAAAAGCTGGGGGGGGGCTCCCTCTCACCATTTACCCCTTTCCCTTATTCCCTCCCTCAGTCTACCACCACACTCCCCCTGAGCTGGGAGGCTAAGCTAAGAGCTGGGGGCTGAGCCCCCGAGCCCCTCTTACTTTAAGCCCTGCTGCTACGTAAGACACTGTTTAACATAGGTACGGTATGAATTGTAATTGCCAGTCGAGAGTTTGCTCAGTCTAACTGACTCTTCCAGACAGTGACAGAATGTTCACTCAGATTGACATTAAACAGAAATACCAATGATGAAACACACAGTACATACCACAGGTCATAGCAGTGAGGCATTATGCAGGTTGTATATTGAAACATTAACAGAAGAACTATAGACTATGGGGATAAAAGTGTGCTTACATAGAGACATGAACACCATGTTAACACCTAAGTATGTTTCTACCTGAGTGCCTTAGAGGTGGGTTCACAATGAGGCTTTTTACAAATAAAAGATTATCTTTACCTTTCTATGTGCAATTATTTCTATGTTGCAGGGTCAATACTTGTGAACTACACCGGCTGTGAACTGCACTGCCGACTTCGGTTCCAAGCTAAACATGTGCTGTTGCTGTACTGTATCAACACGTTGTCACAGCTGTTGCATGAAATTTATATAATGTCTGCATTTGACAGCCTAGTGGTGTGCATCTGATGTAGCAGATCTGCACTGTGTCATAAACAAATATATCTACTGTTTAANACCTTAAAAATATGTTTTAAAAGGAAAGCATAAAATTAGTTACCGGTACTGTGCATACTCAATGATGCTGCAATGCAGTTGTTGATAGAAGATCTTGTATTACAAGTGTGTTGCTGTACGGATATACTGTATTAACTTGTGACATGCTGAATGTGCATCTCTGTGTGCATCATGCATTAATGCACTTAAATTTAACAATATATAGAAAAACAGAGCACTGTGATCAGTGGTGAAAATGTCATTATATACCCTGTACTAAACTGCCAAGTCTTTAGGGATGAATGGAACCAACCTACAATGTAAAACAACTTCCACACATTCATATGCTGCATCTGTGTCATATATTTACCAGACAAAAAACACCCCAGAATACTATCAATATCTACATTAAACTGTAGGTGGCATTAAGGAAACACAATTACCATTGCCGAAAAGGTTATGTGTCCGGTTCCATTTGTGCACAAGTTTGTGTTGGTAACAAATCGTTGTTGGGAATAGTTACAGTTACAGTGCAAGCTTGCCTTCTGTCAGGGAGGGTTTGCACCCCACTGTGGAATTATGGTATTTTTGTCGCAGATGGCTGAGTGACCATGACACACAAATATTATTTCATCTCTTGTAATTATTATCCTATACATGTCTTAAGGTAAGAAACATCAGTATTTCAACGGTATTACGGAGTATTTTCGTAACAAAGTGTTGTGGTGCACTGACTGTTAGACCTACCACTGATGACAAAATCAAGACTCAGTCGTAATTTGTCTTTCACCATGGTGTGTTANAACTACTGTAACCCCTAGATTTAAACGGGATAACTTTCTGAATATTCGTTCTATTTTCACAACTCTCTACCACCCGATATCAGACTCTGTGACACCATTATCGCTACCTTCAAGCGACATTTACACACATTTCTTTAGACAAACGTAGCCCAGTGCCACCGAGTGCCTCTGTAATAGTTGGATTATATATCTGCTATACAAGCTAGAGCTTCCAGTAATTATGACACACCATGTATAATTGCATTGCCTGAATGTGGAGCAACTGTTATTAGAAAATATGTGTGGGTATAAACTGTCAACGTATTAGCAATGTGACAGAAAATTACTTATCATAAGTTAAAATGTCAAAAAAAGTTTTTTTTGGATTACTGTTTTGATTGATCCAGTATATGTAGGTGTCATGTTTAGGACCACCACATATTAAGACTGTCTGGCNACAGGGTAGAGATCTGCACTGAAACTGGAAACTCCTGTTTGCATTTTCCAATGGCAGTCCTAAGAGAATGGGAATGGATAATGTGTAGTTCGGGAATGGAAATGCAATTACTGCATGGNAATTACNGGGAAAGCGAATTAAAAACTAATTAAACCAAACGTAGACCTGGTCCATTTTTCTCGGCCTGGCCCATTAATTTTTAGCATATGTATTTTTCAGCTCTGCCAGTTTAATTTAAATTTTAACTATATTTCAGTAAACAATAATTTCTATTTCTAATGATATGTAAGCAAATAACCAATGTAACTGTAATACATGATATTATACATGGTTACTATATTCAAAAACAGCTTGCAAACATAATATTACTGCAGACATTACATGTCTCATAACTACTTCTTTCATATGCAAATTTTGTGTATAATTTTGTTTGAAGCCCAGCCCGGTCCATTTTTCCCGGTCCGGCCCGCGGGTCGTCCAGCCCGTGCAGACCTCTAATGTGTACATCTTTGTCATGGGCCAATACTGGCTAAGCCTCATTATTATGTGCAGTAAACTGCGTTATTCAGATGACCAGATGTATTAACTTGTGACATGCTGAATGTGCATCTCTGTGTGCATCATGCATTAATGCACCTAAATTTAACAATATATAGAAAAACAGAGCACTGTGATCAGTGGTGAAAATGTCATTATATACCCTGTACTAAACTGCCAAGTCTTTAGGGATGAATGGAA
>Ga0049103_1000296_pt1 | contig 9042 bp, 5 predicted proteins | sample WorMettrBAHAMAS1_FD_55018 | JGI IMG/M metagenome (GOLD analysis project Ga0049103, IMG submission 55018) | Marine gutless worms symbiont microbial communities from Max Planck institute for Marine Microbiology, Germany - Inanidrilus... | ecosystem: Host-associated > Annelida > Digestive system >...
CCCACCGCGATCATCGCGGGCCACAGCAGTCTGAAAATCTCTCTCGAGCTCGAGAAAGCCAATAAAGATAATCCAATATCAAACCCGCACACTGGTCTCATCACCCGTCCGTCCGCCGGCGAAACCGGTGAGGGCGATCACGTGCAGCCCGTTCTCCCGTGCCCACGCCGCGGCGCGGACGACGTTTCCAGAATCGCCCGACGCGCTGACGGTGACCAGCACATCGCCCGGGCCGGCCGAACGTCTGAAGCTGGTAGGCAAACACGTCATCGTACGCCGCGTCGTTGGCGATCGCCGTCATCATCGGCACGTTGGCGCTGAGGCTGACGACGCGTGCGGTCAACGGCGTATCGGTCTGTACCAGCTTGCTGTGGTCGCAGACGAAGGTGTTGGCGATAGCCGCCGTTGCCGCAGACGTAGACGGTTGCGCCCTCACGGTAGGCGGCCTCAAGGATTGCCGCCGCCTTCGCCAGCGTCGCTCGGTCGACCGAAGCGGCGGCGGTTGCCAGCCTCTCGAAATAGGCGTCGGCGAAGGAACCCGCATCGGAGAACGGATGGTCGGGAAAGGTCATGGGCGGGAGTTTGGCCGATGTGGCGGCTGGCTTCAACGGCCCGGGTCGCGAAGCGGCGCCAGCAGGACAAGGCCGACGACGAAGAACACAAGAATCGTCACCATGCCGGCCCGCTGGCTGTCGGCGGCTTGGGTGAGCGCGGCGAACAGCGCCGGTCCGACGAACGCCGTCGCCTTTCCGGAAAAGGCGTAAAGGCCGAACATCTCGGCCCGAAGCTCCGGCGGAGCGAGGTGGGCCATCATCGACCGGCTCGCCGCCTGGGCCGGCCCGAAGAACAGCCCCAACAGCAGCGCAAGGATCCAGAACACGGTCTGCGATTCGATAAGCAGGAGCACGCCGCCGATGACGGTGAGCGCGGAGACCGAGATGACGATTGTCCGTTTGGGACCGATCCAATCGTCGATCCAGGCGAACGCCATCGCGCCGCCCCCCGCGGTCACATTGATCGCGATGCCAAACACCAGGACGTCGATCTCGTCCATGCCGAAGGTTACGGCCGCGTAGATGCCGCCGACCGCGAACAGGGTGTTGAGACCGTCGGTGTAGATCATCCGCGCCAGCAAGTAGCGGGCCACCGCGCCGTAATCGCGAACCCGCCGGATCGTCTGCACGAGGGTGGCGAGGCCGCGGCGAATGGCGGCGCCCATGCCGAGTCCCGTCGCCGGTACGTCTGGCGTCCACATGAAGAACGGCAGCGAGAACACGGCGAACCATATGGCGACCAGGGGCGCCGTCGCGCGCACGTGCTCGGATGATCCCTTGTCCAGCCCGAAGGGCGCCGTCTCGGGCATCACCAGGACGACCAGGGCGATGACAAGGCACGTCAGCCCGCCGAAGTAGCCGAGCCCCTATCCCCAGCCCAACAGCCGGCCAATGCGGGACTCCGGCACCAGCGACGGCAGCATGGCGTTGTAGAACACCATCGCCGTCTCGAAACCGACGTTCGCCACGGCAACCAGCAAAAGCGTCAGTACGATGGCGTCCGGTTCCGGCCGGGCAAACCACAGAAACGCGGTGGTCGCGACACACAAGGCCGAGAACGCGAAGACCCAAGGCTTTCGCCGCCCCGCGTGGTCGGCGATTGCTCCGGCAATCGGTCCGATCAAAGTGATGGCGAAGCCGGAGGCACTGAGCGCGCAACCCCACTGAGCCGTACCCGTTATCGCATCGGCGGCAATGGCCTTGGTGAAATAGGTGGCAAACACGAAGGTGGTGACGACGGTGGGAAAACCCGAGTTGGCCCAATCGTAGAGACACCAAGCGAACAGCGCCCGCGGCCCCGGCCGCTCCACGGGTCGTGGGGGATCTGACATATGGGTGGATCTAACCTTGGGCGAGGGTGCGAAGTTGTCGGCTGGCGACGGTCAGCATGGAGAGATCCATCGACGTCGCCGACTGCAGCTCGCCGACCAGCGACCGGGCTCGATCGACGGCCGCCCGATTGGCGTGGGTCCAGGTATCGATCGCGCCGTCGTCGGGACGTCCAGCCGCGTCGAGCACGCGGAGCGCGACATCACGCTGGTGGCCGTAGAACTCGTCGATCACCGCGGCGACCGCCAGTTTCTGCCAGTAGTTCGTCACTGCCAGTTGCTCGGCCTGATAGCGGAGCCAACCGAAGCCAAGGGTTTCACCGATTTCGAAATAGAGCCGTGCCACGCTCTCGGCGGCGATACCGCGATCCGCGGCAATGCGCACGATGTCGCAGGCCGAGACCATGACCAGCAGATAAGCGACGCGGAGCGCCAGGTCCTCGGGAACCCCTTCATCCCCGTACCTCTCGGCGCGGAACCGGATGCGGTTGTTCATGTCGTCGGGGAGCACGACATCGAGCTTCTCGGCCAACGATACGACGCCCGGCCCGAACGCCGCGATGTTTTCGGTGATGCGGATCGGCGTGCCTCCCGAGCGCAGGAACCAGAGCGTCCCGCGTTCCAGGAGGCGCTGGACCTCGCGGTGCAAGGTTGTCTGGACGGCTGCCGGCACGACATTGTCCAACGCCTCGATCTGCTCCCACACCTCGCGGGTCCGGAATACGTCGCGGCTAATGATGTAGGCGCGGGTGATATCCGCCGCGGGCATTCCCGTTTCCTCGGCGATCTTGGTCACGAATGTGCCGCCGACGCGGTTGATCAGGCTGTTGGTAATGGACGTCGCGATCAGTTCGCGGCGCAGGCGGTGATTGGCGATCTGGGAGGCGAACTTCTTGCGCAGGTTCGACGGGAAATAGCGGACAACGTCCTCGCCGAGGTGGCGGTCGTCGGGAAGGTCGGTTTCCAGGATCTCGTCGTAGAGCCACATCTTGCAGGTCGAGAACAGCACCGAGATTTCCGGCCGGGTCAGTCCCTGACGGGCAGCGGCACGTTCCGCCAGCTCGTCGTCTCTGGGCAGCGACTCGACGTCGCGGTTGAGCAGGCCCTGTCGTTCGAGCATCCGCATCAAACGCACATGGTTGTCCAGCACGTCGGCAGCTTCGGCCTCGATCAGGCTGATGGCCTGCGTCTGGAGGTAGTTATCCCTGAGGACGAGGTCGCCGACCTCGTCGGTCATCTTGGCGAGAAGGGCATTGCGCTGCTTGTCGGTCATGTCGCCGTCGGCCATCACCGAATCGACGAGGATCTTGATGTTGACCTCGTGGTCAGAGTAGTCGACGCCGGCCGAGTTGTCAATGAAGTCGGTGTTGATCCGTCCGCCTGCCTGGGCGAAGGCGATACGGCCGAACTGGGTGATCCCGAGGTTGGCGCCTTCGCCGATCACCTTGCAGCGCAGCGCCGTTGCGTCGACGCGTACCGCATCGTTGGCCCGGTCACCTGCCTGGGCATGCAACTCATGCGGCGCCTTGACATAGGTGCCGATGCCGCCAAACCACAACAGATCGACCTCGGCGGTGAGCAGCGCCTGAATCAGCGCGTTCGGTGTCATCTGGTCAGCCGAGAAGCCAAACCGCGCCTTGATCTCCGGCGTGAGGGTGACCGACTTGGCACTGCGGTCGTAAATCTGCGCACCCTTCGACAGGATCTTGGCGTCGTAGTCGCGCCACGACGACCGCGGAAGCTGGAACATCCGCTGGCGTTCGGCGCAGCTGGCTTCCGCGTCCGGGTCGGGGTCGACGAAGATGTGCATGTGGTTGAATGCGGCGAGCAGCTTGATGTGCGGCGACAGCAACATGCCGTTGCCGAACACGTCCCCGGACATGTCGCCGACGCCGACGACGGTGAACTCCTGGGACTGGGTGTCGATACCGACTTCCCGGAAGTGGCGCTTGACCGACTCCCAGGCACCGCGGGCGGTGATGCCCATGCCCTTGTGGTCGTAGCCCTGGCTGCCGCCCGAGGCGAAGGCATCGCCGAGCCAGAACCCGTACTCGGCCGAGACGCCGTTGGCGATATCGGAAAACGTGGCCGTGCCCTTGTCCGCGGCAACCACCAGGTACGGGTCGTCGCCGTCCCGTCGCACGACGTCGGCGGGCGGAACGACGTCGCCACCGACCAGGTTGTCGGTGATGTCGAGGAGCCCGCGCATCAGCGTCTTGTAGCAGGCTACACCCTCGGCCAGCGCCGCCTCGCGATCACTTGCCGGCGGCGGACGCTTGACGATGAATCCGCCTTTCGCACCGACCGGGACGATGACCGCGTTCTTGACCATCTGGGCCTTCATCAGGCCCAGGATCTCGGTGCGGAAATCCTCGCGACGGTCCGACCAGCGGATTCCGCCGCGGGCGACCATGCCGCCCCGCAGGTGGACCGCCTCGGTCCGGGGCGAGTAGACGAACACCTCGACCATCGGACGCGGGAGCGGCAGCTCGTCGACCTGGCGGCTGTCGATCTTGGACGACAGATACGACTTGGGATCGCCGTTCTCGTCGACCTGGAAGAAATTGGTGCGCAACGTCGATTCGACGATGTTGACGAATCGTCGGAGGATGCGGTCCTCGTCGGCGCTCTCGACGCCATCCAGCTCCGTCGCGATGGCGGCGCGGAGAGCGTCGGCGCGCTTCTCCGCGCCCTTCGAACCGGCCGGATCGAAAAGGGTCAGGAACAGATCGACGATCAGCCGCGTCAAATCCGGGTTGGCCGCGAGGGTCTGCTCCATGTATGCCTGCGAAAACGCGAAGCCGGCCTGACGCAGGTACTTGCAACAGGCGCGCAGGACGATAACCTCGCGGTTGGCCAGGCCGGCCGCCAGAACAAGGCCGTTGAACCCGTCACTTTCGACATCGCCCCGCCACACCCTGGAAAAGACATCGAGGAAGCTGGAGCGAATAGCGCCGAGGTCAATCGGTGTGCCGTTCCGGGTTTCGAGCCCGAAATCGTGGATCATTACCGTCCGACGTTCGTCGAAGCCGACGCGCACCTCATGCGGAACCTCGTCGATAACGCGGAGTCCGAGGTGTTCCAACATGGGTAACACGTGGGAGAGATGGACCGGTTCGTCGGGGTGGAAGACCTTCAGGCGGATTTGGTGATCAGCGGAATCGAGGCGCCGGTACAGCGAGAGGCCCAGTCCGGCCTCGTCAATGCAAGACGTGATCTTGTTGACGTCGGCGACCGCTTCCTCGGCGTTGAATCGTTCCTCGTAGCCCGGAGGGAAGGCGCTGCCGAACTGACGATAGCGCCGCTGGCCCACCTCTTCGCCATGGGCGGCGATCAGTGCCGTCTGCAAGTGATCGGACCAGGTCCGAGTCGCATCGACGATGTGGACTTCGAGTTCCTCGGCATCGAACTCGGGAATCTCGCCCGGCGTCGTCTGGATCATCAGGTGCAAACGCGCCAGCGGTGAATCCCCAAGCTGCGAGTAGTGGGCCGTCACCTGGCCGGCGAAGGCCCGCTCGAGAAGGTCCTGGACCCTGAGCCTGAGTACCGTCGAATACCGGTCGCGCGGGATGTAAATGAGACACGACATGAATCGTTCGAAATCGTCACGCCGAACGAACAAAGCGACCCGCTGACGCTCCTGAAGCTGCAGGATGCCGAGGCAGGTCTTGAACAGATGTTCATCGGAAACCTGGAACAACTCGTCGCGGGGAAATGTCTCGACGATATTGAACAGCGCTTTGGCGTTGTGGCTTCGCGGCGGGAAACCGGCGCGTTCGACGGCGCGGCGAAGCTTCTGTCGCAAAAGCGGGATATCGCGCGGGCTGCGGTTGTAGGCCACCGAGGTGAACAGGCCGACGAACATCAGCTGACCGACCACCCGGCCTTCGGAGTCGAACTTTTTGACGCCGATGGAATCCATCGGCACCGGCCGATGGACGGTTGATGGGAGATTGGTTTTGGTCACGAGCAGAAGATCGGGCCGCGAGACGAACGCCTGAACGGCGGGGGGCATCGTGGCGATGGCGCGGAGCTCGTGGAAGACGGTGAAGTCGGGATCGTAGAGGACGCCAAGGCCAACGTCGGGAACCACGGAGATCGTGGCATCCGAACCGCCACCGCTGAACGCGTACTCGCGATAGCCGAGGAACGTGAAGTGGTCATCGTGGACCCACTGCAGGAACGCGCGAACCTCGTTCACGTCCTCCTCGGGCAGCCACTTCGTCGCCGCGTCGAGGCCGTCAATGACCTCCCGCATGCGGTCGGTCATCAGCCGCCAATCTTCCACGGACGCGCGGACGTCTGCGAGGACGTCCTCCACGGCCTTGGTGATCTCGGGCAATGCCGAATCCGGCTGCTGGGTGACCTCGAAATGCATGAACGATTCGCGGTTAACCTCGGCCGCCCCGGTTTCCGCGCCATCGACAATGCCCCGCGCCTGGCCTTCTGCGTCGCGGATCACCGGCACAATCGGATGGATGGTCAAGTGGACGGCGAGGTCCCGCCGGTTGAGCATCGCCGTCACGGAATCGACGAGGAACGGCATGTCGTCGGTAACGACTTCGACAACGGTGTGCTCGGACCGCCAGCCATGCTCGTCGAGGCGGGGATTGTAGACCCGGACACACGGTCGCAACGGGATGCGTTTGCAGCCCTTCTTCCAGTGCGCATAGGCGGCGCCGAACAAGGCATCCGTGGTTTCGCCGTGGACATCCTGGAGCGGAACGTGGGCGAAGTAGTGGCGGATGAACGCGGTGACGTCCGCAGCTTTTTCGGCACCGAGCCGTCGCTCGGCCGTCTCGGAAACCTTGGCGATCAGTTCTGCCCGATGGGGTTCGATGAACCCGCCCATGGGATGCTTACCGGACGTTTTTCCCGTTTATGCAAACAGGTTAGCGCATATTTCGACAGTCGTGAACCATTCTCATCAAGCGGTGCCGGAGGGCGCGACTCAGCCTTCGGCGGTGAGGTGGCCGAGGACCCATTCCGCCGCTTCACGAACAAGTGGCGACTCGTCACCGAGCCGATCGCGTACGACATCCGCCAGGTCCGCATCGGCAGAATTGCCGATGGCAATGAGCGCGTTTCGCAAGAAGCGGTCGCGTCCGGTACGCTTGATCGACGTGCCGGCGAAGAACGCTCGAAACGCGGCGTCGTCGAGCGCCGCAAGATCAGCGAGGGCCGGTCCGTCCAATGCAGCACGGGCAGCGAGCGCATCATCGGGCTTGTCATCGGCGAACCGGTTCCAGGGACAGACCGCGAGACAATCGTCACAACCGTAGACCCGGTTGCCCATTAGCGGGCGCAGGTCTTCGGGGATGCGACCCTTGGCTTCGATGGTCAGATACGAGATGCAGCGCCCGGGATCGATGCGGTAGGGCTCGGGCAGCGCGCCGGTCGGGCAGGCTCGCAGGCACGCGTCGCAGCTGCCGCAGTGGTCGGCTTCCGTTGGATCGGGCTCCAGGTCCAAGGTCGTGAACACCTCGCCCAGGAACAACCATGACCCGTGGCGGCGGGAGACGAGATTGGTGTGCTTTCCGATCCAGCCTACACCCGCCCGCTGAGCGACCGGCTTCTCCATGACAGGTGCGGTATCGACGAACACTTTTGGCTCACAGACATGTTCTTCGGCCAGCCAGCGGCCAAGCGCTTTCAGGCGTTTCTTCAGTATGTCGTGATAGTCGCGCCCGCGGGCGTAGACGCTGATCGCGCCGCGGTCACGGTGGCGCGTGACCGCGAGGGGATCGTTCGCCGGCGCATAGCTGACGCCGAGGGAGATGATGGTCCTCGCCTCCGGCCAGAGGGCCCGAGGATCGGCGCGGCGCTCGGCGGTGTCGGCCATCCACGCCATGTCGCCGTGCAGGCCGCTCTCGATGAAGGTGCGGAGATTGGCAGCGTTTTTTCGTGATCCGGTGGCCGCCGCGAAGCCGACGGCGTCAAATCCGAGATCGCGGGCGCGTTCGCGGATGGCCTCCTTGGTCGAAGCCTTCAGGGGCTCGGCTACTCCGTGGTGATCAGGAACATCGACCACACCCACCGGGCCTCTTCTTCCTCGCTGACCGCACCGCCCCCGCTGTCGTAGAGCAGCCACGCCGGCCCTCGGCCGCCGATGCCAAGCGGACGGCCATCGGCGGCCGAGGGCAACGATCCAGTCGTGGGCGGCGCGAACCTCGGCGGTGATCTCGACAGCATACCCGTCCAATGCCACGGCGGTAATCGTTGTCGTGGGATCCACGCCGGCGGCGTCGAGCACATCGGCGAGCCGGGGCCCGGTCGCTTGCACGCTGACGCCGGCCGGCCATCCCTCCGCCCGGGCCGTTACCATCACCTGCGGCAGCGTCGTCGGCGCGGGCAGCGACAGGCCCGCCCACGATCAGCGCCAGCGCAACCAGGACGGCGCCGAATCCATGTCCTGTCATCGACTCACCCTACGTTGAATTGCCGGCCAAGCGGCGACGAGCCTAAGCCGAGTCCGCCAGCCGCCGCGCCAGCGCATCCAAAGCCATCTCGTAGCCGTAAGCGCCGAACCCGCAGATCGTTCCGACCGCCGCCTGAGCGACATATGAATTGTGGCGGAACGACTCGCGCCGGTAGATGTTCGACAGATGCACCTCGACAACGGGAATGTCGAGAGAGCGGAGTGCATCGAGGATGGCGACCGACGTATGGGTGAACGCCCCGGCGTTGAGGATCAGACCGGCGTGTGCCGCGCCCGCCTCCTGGATCCAGTCGACCAGTTCGCCTTCATGATTGGATTGGCGAAACGCGACGTCGAGCCCGAGAGATTCTGCCCGCGCAGTGCAGGCGCGTTCGATGTCGGCGAGCGTCTCTGTGCCGTAGACCGCCGATTCACGTGTGCCCAACAGATTGAGGTTGGGGCCGTTCAGCACCAGGATCGATCGGCTCATCGTGGTCGTTTCCTCGTACCCGCCGGCCGCCGGTGCTTCTCGCACGTCCCCTGAGAGGATTGGTGGGCGCACAAGGACTCGAACCTTGGACCCGCTGATTAAGAGTCAGCTGCTCTACCAACTGAGCTATGCGCCCTGCGAGAAGGCCGGTGTCTTAGAGCCTGATTTAAAAGTAGTTGAGTGATATCAATGGGATGTGATTCAACCGTCTTTTCGGAAGATATGGAGGAATGCATGCCCTGGAATGATATC
>Ga0049103_1000307_pt1 | contig 8869 bp, 12 predicted proteins | sample WorMettrBAHAMAS1_FD_55018 | JGI IMG/M metagenome (GOLD analysis project Ga0049103, IMG submission 55018) | Marine gutless worms symbiont microbial communities from Max Planck institute for Marine Microbiology, Germany - Inanidrilus... | ecosystem: Host-associated > Annelida > Digestive system >...
AGAGGGCTAAAATCTAGAATCAGGTAACGAGAAAAACGGTGGCAATCGGAATGATTACCGATGAATCTATCTACTCTATCACTTCAAAAATCACCACTACCTTTACTTCTACGATGGTCAGGTGTGCAATCTGGCAGCCGAGTTGCAGCCCTCCGCCCGCGGTGAGCTGGAAATCACGGATCTCAACAGGCGGTATCTGACGCGGGGGGAGCTATTCCTGGAGAAGCTGGGGCGGGGTACTGCCTGGCTGGATACCGGGACCCACGAGTCCTTGATGCAGGCGAGAAGCTTCATCGAAACCATCGAGCTGCGTCAGGGATTGAAGATTTGTTGCCCGGAAGAGATTGCCTATCGGCAGGGCTGGATCGATGCCGACCGACTTGCACTTACCGCCGAATCCCTCAGTAAGAGCGGCTACGGCGACTATCTCCTGGGGCTATTGGGAAGGGATGGGTGACCATGAATCTTATCGCAACCGAGATACCGGGGATCCTGATCCTCGAACCCGAGGTGTTCGGTGACGAGCGGGGATTCTTCATGGAGACCTACCAGCGAAACCGCTATGTGCGGCACGGCATCCCGCGGGAACTAGTGCAGGACAATCTATCCTACTCGCACCGGGGGATACTGCGCGGACTGCACCTGCAATGGCCTCATCCCCAGGGATCGACTGGCTGCTGGACGGTAAGCCCGACCTTTCCCCCAAGGATTTCGAGGCCAGGTTACTGCGCGAGATTCCCACCGACAGGCTTCCGGTCTACGAGGAGACTGCATCCCTGTGTTAGACAAGTCCGTCCCCCACCCCCGTATTCTCCTGATCGGTGCGGACGGGCAGGTGGGTTGGGAGCTGCGTCGTACCCTAGCTCCCCTAGGCCGGTTCATCGCGGCGTTCTTGGATGGTACCTGGGGCCCGCGCGTGGACCTCGCCGATCCGGGTTCCACACGCAACCTGGTCCGGGAGGCAGCACCCGATGTCGTCGTCAACGCTGCCGAGGGAGAGCGCGAACCGGCCCGGCGCATCAACGCCGAGGCCCCCGGTATGCTCGGCGGTCTGCTGCGCGAACGCGGCATCCCCTAGTTCACTACTCGACGGATTTCGTGTTCTCGGGCAACTCGACATGTCCCTATCGCGAGGACGATGGGCCGGGACCCCTGAGCGTCTACGGCGAGACCAAGCTCGAGGGCGAGCAATTTCTCCTGGCGACCGGGGCCAACGCCATCATCCTGCGCATGATTCGGGTCTACGGGGTACGCGGTAGCAACTTCCTGCTTACCATGTTGCAGCTGTTCGACGAGCGGGAAGAGCTGCGCATCGTGGACGACCAGGTAGGCGCACCCATCTGGAGACGGATGCTGGCCGAGGAGACGGCGCACATCCTGTATCGGCTCTATCGGCTCCTGCGGGGTGACCTGGATCCGGAGCGGGTCAGGGGCATCTACCATGCGACCAACGGCGGCGCGACCAGCTGGTTCGACTTTGCCCGCACCATTCTCGCGCTCAGCGGCCGCCACTGTAGACTCCTTCCCATCCCGACCCGCGAGTACCCGGCCCCGGCACGCCGCCCGGCCTACTCGGTGCTGGACAACCCCAAGCTCCGGGAGACTTTCGGCCTGGCCTTGCCGGATTGGGATGTCTCATTGCGGCAGTGTCTGGAGGATCTGGGATGCTGCAAGTTTGATCGATTTCCGGATAAGGCTCTTTATGGATTCCAGACTGATCGAAGGGGACAGCGGTCCGTAGCACTCTGACTGACGACAGAACAGGCAGTCTTTTCTCAACAACAGAAAGTTATACGATGCCCCTTTGGCTTGCTGAGAAGGCGAATTTGCGCAAAATATCCTACCAGTCTGGAATCCATAAAGAGCCCCGGATAATTCCTAAAATGGTCAATTATCCTCCATAGAGAGAATCTCAATCTAACCTGACCGCAGGAAATGGGCATGAAAACGACGCTCTTCTCAATCTGAAGATCCTGGTGACATTGGTGACTCTGGTGTGGGCCGGAAGCGGAGCCAGCCGGTAGCTGATGAACATTAAAGAATTCGTGCGGCAATTTTACATTCACCGCGAGCCCTACGAGGAAGTGAGCAAGTATGATGCCTCCGTAATGCCGACCTTGTTGAGGATGCTCAAGGACCCCGGAAAGCAGGACCACTGGTCCAACATCGTCGTCCCCCTGGGAATGATCGGAGACGAAAGCGCTGTGAAGCCGATGATCGAGTTCATCGAAAAAAGTAAAAAAGGCGCGCTGAATCGGAGCCAACGCAGGGCCAAGACGAGCGCCGTCATGGCACTCGGGTACCTCATGATTACCTGACGACAACTCTGAAACCCCAAGCACAGGCCAGATGTCTCGTCGCGGGAGCCGTCTCGTTCATCGCCACTCCAGTGATGAAACAGGACGAGAACTTAAGCAGATACGCAGTCATGGGTCTGGTCTTGTCGGGGAATCGCAAGGCCACCGAGGCGTTGAAGTCGGTTCAGGAATCGCTGCAGCCGAGTGACCATCGGATGGCATCCCCAATGGCAGCAGTAAGAGCCCCCCGTTCCAGTTTCGATGCCGGCGAAATGGTCAACGAAGTGTTACGTGCCAATGAGGAGATCGCTGACAAGGGGTTGGCGGAGTACTATGGAGGCAAGTAGGGGTAACGGTAGTGCAGGCGTCCCACCTGCCGGAACGCGGGCGTTTCGCCTGCAGGTGCAGGCGAGATGCTTGCGCTACGTTCTCGGTTTTTGCGATGACCCGGCTTAATTGAGAACGCCTCCTAGTAGTCTGACCACAAGATAAATTAGGATACTAAACTTATTCCTTAATACTTCTGGTCAACCATTGAGGGATATGCAAATATCCTAAATTATCAGATGGATAGTCTGCTAGTAGACCATTTCATCCGATTTTGCTGGTTGTCATTTCGAGCGTAGCGAGAAATCCTGGGCGCTGAGGACTTTTGCCAAGCCGAAGATCCCTCGCTACGCTCGGGATGACAAGGATGGTTTTAACAGCAAATTTTGATGAAACGGGGTACTAGGGACTGTTGACATTCATCGTTCAGGGTCCGATTGCGGCCCTTTTCCGCGCTGACGGTGTTGCGGCTCGTCAAAATAGACCCGCTATTCCTCCTCGCCGCGCCTTTCAGCCAAGAAAGATTCCTCGCAATCGCCCACGCTTAAGAATAAATGTCAACAGCTCCTAGAGTCCATCAGTCTGATAACTTAGGATGTCTGCATTCCCTCAATGGTTGACAAGAATTATTGGGAAATAAGTTCAGCATCCTAATTTGCCTTGTGGTTGGACTACTAGGGGGCGGGAGATCGGCTGATCCTGAGTGGTGCCTTCTTGAGATTAGCGTGTGCTGGTGAGTCCGAGGCACCGTAATCCGCCGAGATACCGGTCCGCAACCGGCCGACAACCGTGGATAGGTGGCTATCCGCGGTCAGCCCCTATCCAACTTCTTCGTAGCGACATTGAGGTGGAAAATAGCCTTGTGTAGATCGCCAAGGCTCAACATGCCCACCAATATTCCGTCGTGTGCCACCGGAATCCGGCGGAAGTGATTGCGCACCATGACAGATGCGGCCCGCAACACATGCATATCCGGGGACACCGTGATGGGGTTGCAGGTCATGAGATTGCTTACCGACAACGCCAGCACATCCTTGTACTTGGTGATCTGCCGGTCCAGATCCACGTTACCCATGCCTTCCTCCATCAGGTTCTCGATCTTCGGGAACAGGCTGTGCAGCACATCCTTCTCCGCAATGACACCCACCAGCTTCCCGTCGTCCGCTACGACCGGGATACCGGGAATCCGGTACAGGCACATGATGGACGCCACCTCCATGACCTTGGCGTCTGCGCTGACCGACCGTATGGCGCGACTCATGACTTCGTGAACTTGCATGGGACAGGCATCTCCTCTTTTCCGAAGCTTAGGACGTAGGATGCGGTGAAGCCGGGGATGGCCGTAAGCAGGCAACGAACCACTGCCGAGTCTGCGAGCTAAATGTCAACAGGACCTAGACACAACCGGTCGGCTTGGGTAGTCCACCCCACTTGCAGATGAGCTTCATGGGACCTTTCTTGAAAACGGCGTACAGGTCCTTGCTGGAGACGTTGACCTCCTTGGCAAACTTGCGGATGGGTGGAACCACGCCGTTCTCGTCGTACATGACCCGCGTCCGGCGGATATTATAGCCCATGACTTGCTCGGTCATCTCGAACGCATCCACCGCCGCTAGCTCCTTTGCGATCACCTCGCTCCAATCCTCGCGATTGACAGAAACCCTTCACCATCCAGGGGAACATCGATTGCCGTCGTCGCTGCCTCCAAGTATTCAAGGAAAGAAATAAGGTGGGTAGTGGCTAAATTTCAAGTGATGAAGTCTGCCGACCCTTACCCTGTCATTCCGGCAGGGATTGCCGGAATCTGCCGGCGCTAGGGATAGCAAAAGCAGTGGGGATCGAATCGCTAAGTCGCACAACCATGTCACTTTGGATTTAACCACTACCATAAGGTGTAAGTATCGAGTCCAGGAACATGTAGCCGATCAGCTCCGAATTCACCCTGACGATCATATCCGGATAAATCTCGATGGGTTGCCGGTCACCGGTAGCCGAGCGACTCAGGTCCGTTTCGGTCCGCCCAGCTGGGTGACGATCCGGTCGGCGACCCGAAAGGCATTGGCGTAGATGGTCCAGGTATAGGGCACGCTGCCACCGGTGGGCATGAAGCTGCCGTCGGTGACGAACAGGTTCTCCACCTCGTGGGAGCGACAGTCCCGGTCGAGCACCGATGTCATCGGGTCGTCACCGAAGCGGCAGGTACCGGCGACCAGGTTGGTGGGTGGCGTGCCAGCGGCGAAGTGTAGCACGTCCTCGCCCCCCATCCGCTTCAGCACCTCTGCTCCCTTGGTGGCCAGATACCAGCCGACCTTGAGGTTCCGGACATGAAAGCCGGTGCGGATGCGTGCTACCGGCAACCCCCATTTGTCCCTGACCTTCGGGTCGAGGCGGACGAAACAATCGGCGACCGGCATCCAATCGCAGAAGGCCTCTACCTTGATGTAGATGCCGTCGCGAAAGTGGGATTCCAGTCGGCGTTTGAGCGGCAGGCCCCAGCGCAGACCGTCTGGGCCCTGGGCCTGATCGTGGGCACGGGCGATGGGGGCCGGGTGCCGGTGCACGAAGTCGATCGTACCTCCCTTGGCCGGGGAACCGAACTCCGGATCCTCGATCCGGTACCAGTCCTGCAACGCCCGGTTGATGAAGGTATGCGAGTCCGTGAGCGCCTCCGCCTGGGCCGCCGGGAGTCGGGCATAGACCAGCCGCCCCGAGGCCACTCCGCCCCCAGCGAAGAGCAGATTTCGCCCGACCTGGCCGCTGCCGTTGGCGAGTCCCCGTGGATGGCGCGGTCCGACGGAGCCGAGCAGCAGACGGGCGCTCTCGATGGCCTGACAGGCCACTACATAGATGGCGGCATCGAGTCGCTGCAGATGACCACTGCGGTTGTAATACTCCACTGCTGTCAGCCGGCCGGCGGAGTCGCTCGCCAGCCGTCTGACCATGGCGTGGGGACGGATCTCGCAACGGCCCGTGGCTACTGCTTGGTCGAGCAGCGCGGCACGGGAGCTGCCCTTGGCACCGGTGGAGCAGCCGGTACTGCCGCAACGCCCGCCGTTGTAGGAGCAGCCGCCCCGACCCTTGGCGGCATAGGGCAGAATAGCCCGCGGGGTGGGAAAGGGGTGGTAGCCGAGCCCGGTGGCCGCCTGTTCGATCAGGTCCGCAAGCGGGTGCTCGGCGAGCGGCGGAAAGGGGAAATCCGTTTGGCTGCGCGGCTCGAGGTGCGGGTGGGGCGTGACCCGCCCCGAAACCCCGACTTCTTCTTCGACCAGACTGTAGTAGGGCTCCAGGTCCTCATAAGTGATGGGCCAGTCGACCAGATCGGCGCCCGCGACTGGACCGAAAATCTCGCGCAGGCGGAAGTCCATCGGTTTTAAGCGATGGAAGTAGCCGCTCATGAAGTTGCTGGAGCCACCGACGCAGTTGCCGTGCTGGAAGTTCCAGGCCGAGCGGTAGGTGCTATGCTCTTGCCAGCCACCTTGGTCGTCCTCAGTCTCCACCACTTGAGGCTCGTGGCGTGGGTTCGGAGTGTAGATCCAACGCCGGCAACAGGTCAGCTCGTCCTTGCACAGGTCCTGCTCCCGGAACCAGGGGCCCTTCTCCAGGACCACCACCGAGTAGCCGGCGCGGGCGAGAGTCAAGGCCACGGGACCACCGCCGGCCCCGCTGCCGATGACACACACATCGAAATCTTGGTTCATGAGCAATCGTTCAAATCAGCACCCGAAGAATGCGGTTTTAGCCGCAAATGAACGCAAATTGGTCGCAAGAGATCACATTATCTTTTCTGTCCACAGATTACGCAGATTCTCACAGAATAGTGAAAATCCGAAAACCACATATCCTGCGGTCAGGCACTCAACGGCTTGTTGGTGTAAATCTAGCTTACAAAATGGTGTTGGGATTCTCACTATGCGGCACTAGGTCCTGTTGACATTTAACTCCAACCGACTGTTTTCATTATGTTAAATGGCCGCAACATCCCTGCACTCGAAATGACACTAAATGCCAACATTACTCAGAGACTGTCTAAAAAAGGCAGACACTAAAACAGCCGCCGGGTAGATAGCCGTCGGCAATCGACCGGCCAACTCACGTGACTCCGGAGAGGTCGGACATATCAGCCCAGAGCAACGCCCCCTGAAAGGGCGTGACGAACAAGGGAGACGATAGCCTCCAAGACAGGCGTTATGCTCGAAAATCCGGCCGCCTAAGCAGGGCGTTGCCTTGGGCTGGGATATCACGCCCTTTCAGGGCTGAGCTTGCCTGAATGACGGCTTTTTTAGCAGTCTCCCAGCCGCCGATAAATGCAAATCCACGCAATTAAAAACCACTCTTGATTTGCGTCCATTCGCGTTCATTTGCGGCAAAAACAAGCTAGTTACGCCCATAACTCGAAATATCGCTGATCCGGTCCGGGGCGTCGGTGTCCCGGCTCGATCCGGAGCCAGCGCCAGCCGATTCTGTCCGGATTGCCCCCGTAGATCGGATCGGCGAGCAGGGCCTCGAACAGGTAATCGAGCACCACCAGGAGCCACTCGGCACCGCCCTCCTCGGCCTCCAAAATGCGCAGGGCCTGCTCGCGAGCGGGTGTAGCGAGCGCCGCGAAGGTGCCGTCCTCGGTTCGTGCCGTGATCTCGCGGAGCCGGTCCAGACCTGAGCGCAAAACCCGCGGTTCCGCCGGGTCGGTCCCTTCCCAGCCCATCACAAACCGGAGATAGCCCAAAGCATTGACCTCCCTGGCACCTGGGGCCTGTGCCTCCGAGGGGAACAAGTGCTCCTGAACCAGACCCAGGGTGCGCCAGCCTTCCGACTCGATGCCGGCGCCGGACAGGGTTGCCGATACCGGCTCCGCTGCGGCAAAGGCATCGATCCGTGCGAACGCCGCGGCGGACAGGAAGGCTCCGGTCGAGGCCAGGAAGGCGCGGCGATCCATCAGCGATAGCGGCTCGCAATCAAGTGATCCAACGACAACTTGCCCGGACCGTGGAAGACGAGCATCGCCAATAGGGTGCCCCACAGGATGTGCTGCTGCAGCCCCGCGGCACCCTCGTCGGAGAACAGGAAGCTGCCGTAGGCATAGACGGCGACTAGGTTGAACAGGAACAGGGCCAGCGACGAGAGCCGCGTGGCCAGACCAACCGCGATCAGGACCGGCAGGGTCAACTCGGTGATGGTACCCAGAACGGCCGCGACTGCCGGCGGCAGCAAGGGTACCTCGTACTCGTATTCGAAGAGCGCCAGGGTACCGGACCAGCTCTGAATTTTGGTCAGACTGGACGTGAAGAAGACCTGGGCCACCCAGAGCCGAATAGCGAGATCGAAGAGCGGACTTAAGAAGGTGAAAAAATCGCTACAACGGTCGAAGGTGCGGAAGATGATGCCGGGTTGAGACATGATAGCCCCCTCTTGCAGGTGATTCCTATCCTTATGACACATCATTATTGTGCCGGTTTCCGCCGATCGCCTCGGGCGTAGAGACGTGGATGGGATACATCCTCCGGAAGGCTGCAAGCAATGCGGGTAGCCGATGAATGGCCATCACTATCAGATCGCTTAAGAGCGATTACCTTCTACTCTGTCAAAAACTCCTTCGCCTTCTCCATCATCTTCTCCAGCCCCCCTTTCTCCTTCATCTCCTTTTCCTTCAGCTCCTTCTTTAGCTTCTTTTCGTCCTTATACTTGCCATCCTTGCACTTGTCTTTCACATCCTCCTTTTTCAGCAGCTTCTTGCAAGTTCCCTCGGGTACATAGACCCACTCCTTCGGATCTCCGTCCTTCTTGGCCTGGCCGGCACAGGCATGGCCCTTAGCCCCACAGTCGTTCATCCCGGCCTTGGCGACACCATAGCACTTCTCGAATCCCTCCTTCTTGGCAAGCACGTTGCCGGATGTAGCCAGACCGAGCGCGAGCATCGAAGCGAGAGCACCCATGGTTACAGATCTGTACATTGCAAAACCCCCTTCTATCAAGGACTAGTGGATGGAACTCGGGTCTTGGACCACCCGCTCCGGCTCGCAGTCCGTGAGCGTCAGCCGAGAAAACCCTACCTGCAACGATATTTTTTCTAAGGTCTAGATAACTTTAAGAGTGGGTTATTCTTTCAGTAGAGTTAAGTATTCTACAGAGAGATCTTCCTCTCGGTGAGCTCAAAGCGGCTTTCGGGGGCGCGAACGCGACCCCACCGATTTGCTGCCGCCTAAAGGCGGTCAATCAGCGCCACAGATTCAGTTGTTCAAGTCGCTGAT
>Ga0049103_1000337_pt1 | contig 8367 bp, 8 predicted proteins | sample WorMettrBAHAMAS1_FD_55018 | JGI IMG/M metagenome (GOLD analysis project Ga0049103, IMG submission 55018) | Marine gutless worms symbiont microbial communities from Max Planck institute for Marine Microbiology, Germany - Inanidrilus... | ecosystem: Host-associated > Annelida > Digestive system >...
GTGTCATTGGCTAAGGGGGGGATAAACGCCCCTGGCAGGAGCAGGCATGTAACTAGGCTGTTGTCGTGCTTACCATGTGCAGGTGATATAGATTACACATGGTTTAACTGTAACAAAGTTCAACTTGACTGATATCACTATGGTCTGCCTCATTCTGCCTTCCTTCTGTTGTGTATATAACTTTGGACTCTTTTCGGTCACTTTCATTTAGCACAAGTCTTGCGTCACAGACCAGAAAACACACAGACATACAATGAGTTAAAAGTGCGCCTGACTTGATGACGTCGTCAAGACACACCTACGCAAACACTGCTGACTGTAACATATGCAGTTTTACACAGTTGCTCTAAATGTGTATGCAAAAGTTGTTTAGCTGTCAATGTTGACAATTTAGTTCGAGAAACGATTGTGTTAGTCAGTTCATCTAATACAGCTCCAATTGCAGTACGTTCAATTGTCATTAAATTTTCCCAAAACCACCGGACATGTTCACTGCATCATATAACAATGACCACATGCACTGCGGCTCAGAGATATTTCTTGGCAACCACAGTACTAAGCTGCACGTGCTGGCTGTCGGTAGACGACGCTCACTACCTGTGCAACTGAAAAACTGGATCTGTAAGTAGTCCTCGAAGCCACAAGGTGGAACCTCATCCGCTCCAGTCCAAAAAGCCAGTAGCTCACCAAGTGACAGTCCACTGTTGACCTCTACATCAACGTAACATACAGAATAGTACAAATACAAGACAGAATTCATCATCAGACTCAGACACGTTTAAATCCATAACCTATCTTCATTAGTTGCAAGTGTAGGGGGAGCCTATTGCTATTGTAGTTCTGTCTCACCGTCTTACTTGTTTATTGTTGCCATTCAGTTGGACAGATCAGAATGACGCATCACAGATAGGTAAAAGGTAGAGTTCTCCCATACTCGTTACCATGCGTTGGGCCCGGGGCTGATCCCAGTGTACAGGCAGTCAGCCGGCAAGTGACGTGAAGTTAATCATGCCATAAACCCGGCGGTTGGTTGCCATTACTTTCCGCCAGGCCTGCGGTTACATCCGCAACCCCTGGCAGGGCTGCTAACACGTTATACCACTTGGTGACGAAAGCACATGGGTGTGAACAACTAGCTTAAGGTTGTTGCCCGACAGCATCGTGGCTTAGCGTTGAACCTGCGACCTCTTTATCGCGACTTAAATGCTTCAATGACTACAGTACCGAGTCACCTGATTTAACAATACTGAAAAATTAACGTGTTACACGGTAGTCGAGATCCCCAATGGAAGGGGCCATATCGGTAAAGACAGCTGGGTGCATGTAGGGTGAATCAACTACCACCTTCGTCTGTGGCAGTGGTGGGAGAAATCCGCTCTGCAATGAGGCACAAGTTATCCTGTGTTATCCCATGTGGCATGTGACCTCCCACAGCAGTGCCCATGGGCTCAACAATATGCTGTACATAGCTGTCTAGTATCATACTTCGACGATTCACTCTCGCATGGTTTATACTTCTTTTTGTAACAAAATTTTGCTGCAGTCCTGAGCATAAAGCCTGGAACCAATTTTTAAGGTGTTTGATTCAAAGGATGTCACTCCTGGGATACTGCATTACCGGATGGCCTGCCTCTGGGTCTCGAGCCCTCCACTTCATACTCCATACATTTCTTCACCCAGTTCACCCAGTCACTAGTCCCCTTTCTTAACACATGCCCATACCATCATAACCTGTTTTGCTGTAGTAACGAGAATATGTCCACAATTCCTAATCTGTCTCTCAGCTCATTATTTGAAACTCTATCTTTCAACTTAACGCCACACATCCACTTGACCGTTCTCATCTCTGCCCTCTGGAGTGCCATCTCATTTTCCTTCCTTACGGGCCAAGTCTCACTTCCATGTAACATACTACTTCGCACACAACTACTGTACAGTTTCCCTCTCGTAATCAATGATATATCCTTATTGGTAACCAAAGGTACAAACTGCCTGAATTTATTCCATCCAAGTCGAATCCTTGCCTTCACAGCTGCATCGGCGTCTCCCTCGACACTCAACATGTCACCTTAGTAGCAAAACTGATCCACTAACTCCAGATTTGCGCTGACACCAATATCTACACTAGTACGACCTGCACTGGTTACAGGATCCAAGCAACCTTTACAAATAAATGACGTCATTACCTTGAACAATGAACATGCTACCCTTTATACCACTACAGTTCTTGTGTACCCACTTCTGACAGCTAATACACTGTACTGAATTACTACCAACACCTCTATCACAAACACCACATAGCCATCNTACAGCCTTCTGCACTTGCTTCTGACGTTCTCCACTTATCATAACCTTGGTTTTATTCATATTTAGTCTCATGCCTCTATTCGCAACGTTATCCTTCCACTCATTTAGCATTTTGATCAAACTATCTTCCGTTTCAGCTATCACAACCAAATCATCAGCATACAACAGCTCCCATGATAAGGCAACCCTGAATTCTCGGGATATGGCTTCCATAACAATCACAAATAACAATGGGCTAAGTGCTGAGCCTTGCTGCATACCAACTTTTAAGCTGGCTATAAAACTTCCTAATATTGTTGGACAGATCTGATAGCCCAGAGTTACATACCAGGTACGTTCCAAGATACTTCACATTATCAACCTAACCTATGGATGATCCACTTAGACATTGAGCCTCTCATCCCTAATTTCCATTAAAATCTGAATTTATGTCGATCATGGCTGTCAGGGTGGCCGTTACTCTTAAAGTTAACAAGAAAACTCCGCTTTTGCGATGATACAGGAAACACCCAACTAACTAACTAGGGCATAAAACTTACAACTGTTTACCTTCACATTTGTGCAGGCACACATCCCAGCAATATATACTGTTCTCCTCTTCTTCACGTCTGTTTGACCCCTCTGGGGACCAATCAATGGTATAAAGACGACGAAAGCATTTGAAGTTAAGCGGCTCATTGCATTTTGTAAACAGAGGCTTCAGTGCCATTGAATGTTGTTTGGTCAAAGCCCACAACATGCATGCTCCACGTTTAAACTGTTCAATGGCAGACAGGCTCCTGAAAACAAAGGCACAACTCATGCCATCCATCCATGTTTCAGTCACAAATCATGAGCAGAACAGGCAAACGCTGAAGTCAGAAATGCATGCAACATTAATAAAAATAACAATGTATAGTGAAAGTTTATTTGCACACAATGATTAGCTTTTGGCAAAAGTTGCTCAACACAGTGTGGACCAGTGAGTTGCAACTCAACTGACTTGACTCAATGTCCACGAATCGTGCCTTACAGGTGATATGCCACGGTTTTCACAAAATTGATGAAAAGTAGCTTAGTGCAGCTTACTGCAATATAAACGCATCTGCATAATAAATGTTGATAAATTACGCCGCAAAATGTTCAAAAGTAAAAGTTTATTGTTCTTTTAAAAAGAATAGATATTCTTGGCCAATTTCTGGAAATCGTCATCATCCGTGACCAGAATGGCTTGTTTTGATTAGGCCTATGTTGTTATTGAGATTCGATAATTATTTTACCCGTTGTCCCATTTATGTTTCAAGAACCTATTTCTACATTTATCATTAATTAAGCACATGTGTTGCTGCGCAATCGGCTGCCGAAACCTTTATTTCTCTGGTTGCAGCAGATCGTTCCATCAGTTGCCGACTGAGCCTCTGTTGCATGGAGAGTGGGTTGCAAGATTGACAAGGGCCAATAAGGGTTGCAAGATTGACAAGGGCCAATAATTGGTGTCTTCATCGCTTGACATTTTTTACTCTTAATGTACTCCCTAAATGTTACGACTACAGCACTCCTTAACCAACTGTTTGGTTGTTTGTTTTCCTGGCATGGCGTCATGACTTGCAAAAAGTAGACAAACCATCGGGTGCGCACTTTCATATGCTTTTTTTCCTACAATTTTCTTACTTTTTGATGTTCCTGAATATTCACATGCATTTGATTATATTACGACACATGCTGAGCAGTTTAACATTGAAAAAACACGTTGCATATCACCTTTAAACCCTCTGACTCTGGACATTGTTGTCAGTAATGCATGTGATGCATGAATTGACTTGAAACTCAACCCTTTCTGTGTGTGATGTATATTAAACCACATAGTGAGCACAAGACCAGCAGTAACAAAATTCCCTGTGCACGGACAGAAAGCACCCCAAAACAAGCATTGTAGAGTTTGCCACTAATTGGCCAGTACAAACAAATATTGACAGTGAAAATGGCAAAGTGCATGCAATCTATGCCTTATTACATTAAAAGAGATTGTACAATAGGTTATCAAAGGCCTGCTACGAACAGCGAAAACGTCACAACAAATCGTAAACCGTGAAACCGAAGCCACTAGCTTCTATTAGTACAAATTGTTTTTTCCTTGGAATTCATTTCTGTAAATTCCACTGCATTAAAGTAAAACGGAGAATTCATAATATTTTGTACATGCAGAAACCCCACATCGATTGGTGAAAACTGGTTTTACCCTTGGCCTATACAAAAGTCAGCTTGTATTCAAGACCCGGCTACTATTCAAAGCTTTACAGTAATGCAGTCAAACGCTGCGTACATGTATGTTTATTATAGTACCGGTACTAGAAAGCGTTCACTTTGCACAAATTTCAAATTACAATACTCTTCCAACATACACACACAAACGTTTAATGGCCTTTGTTTCCAGGACAACCTGGGTAGGCCGGTACCAGAAGGATAACCGTTCTGGATTTTGCTGAAGCAAGAGATGATTAGGTGGCAGTGGCATCAGCTGAACCATATGCAAATCATTTGCGCCTCGCTCTAGACAGATAACCACGCCAGCACGTCATCACTCTATATTTGTTACAGGCCGGATGCCCTTCCTGCCACCCAACCAACAGCATCAAAGCACTGAAGGCATAATATAATACTCTTCCAACAGAAACACAATGTTATCTTACTAACTTGAGATATAGCTCGTATGTGATGAGTGATGAACATAACTTTGTCTTGTTTGTGAACGATATGCCAGTGCCAGTTGAATAATATCCAAGGTTGGCCAGCCATTCCTCATAGTCACTTATCACCTTTTCAAACTGTTGTTCATTTTCTGTTGACATAATCTGCAAAATGTAATGAACTAGCAATACATTCTGTGGAACATGGAATCTGCCCCATAGCCGATGTAAAGTACGACGTCACCATCGTGCTCCTCGACAACAATTTCCTGTAAGATGCCGAAATTTTGCCGACTCGGCTGTAAATTACGGTGGTTATATTGCATATTTTTTCATTGCGCATGTGCGAAACAGCCACATTTCCATCTCCGTTCCATTGTGAAATGTGACGTCACCATCGAGTTCCTCGACCCGGATTTTCCATACGACGCAAAAATTTCAGCGATTGGACCGTAAATAAGGGTTATATTGCATATTTTTCATTGTGCATGCGCAAAATGGCCATATTTCCATTTCCGGTGTAAAATCTGACGTCACCTTCGAGTTCATCGACCCCAAATTCCTATATGACGTGGAAATTTCGGCGACTCTGTCAAAAATAAGGGTTAATCTGACGTCACCATCGTGTTCCTCGATCCCGATTTCCTGTAAGGCGCAAAAATGTTGGCGATTCATGTACATTTAAGGAAGATGTGGGGTTATTAATATTTGCATGGATTTTCAGGACCTTTTGGCTTAAAATGGAGGTTTTTGGGGCAAAATGGGGGAAGAGGTGGTGCAATGTTGATCCCCAACGAACTCTTTCTTACTTTTTGGGGTTTTTACGTATGTGCCACTTTTGGTGACAATCGTTCAAGAAAAGCGACCGTGAGAGTGCTCGCAGACGGACACACTGACACAAATCGGTTTTATAATCTGTCCCATGCTATATGCTATGCCTATGGGGCAGATAATAACAATTATTCTTTGCTGGCATCACCTGCACAAGTACCATGTTTATAAGTAAACAAGACTGCAATCACACAATCGTTGGACATAAACGCTGACTCCAAAACTTCCAGGATTATGAAGTTCATTCCCCTTTACATCACCAATGGAGTTGTTCTGATAGTGTAGGACAGATGGCTTTGCAATAGCATAAGTGTACGTGTAACAGGAAGTGTCAATCATGCACCATGCAGATGTTCAACAACTGCGCAACTTGTTCGCAATACAGACAGATGTTTTGTTTGTGTACAGTAACCAACAATACTTAGCCCTATCCAGATTCCTCCCAACTGACTGACTCAGTCACTAGGCTGAAATTACCACACTGGCAACAAGGAAAAAAGTTCTGCTTGTCAGACACGTTTTTAAATTACGCATCGGAATCCTGCACCGCTTTCACCCCTAGTCTGTGCTTCTCACACAATGCAGGCAGACTTCATCATCATACCACTGTGGTCCGCAATGCGCTGTGTGCTAGGAATGTGCATCATCTACCAGAAATTATACACCATTTTCTTGTTAGGAGACGTATGTGAATTGCATTCATCACATGCTAAACTGCACACACACACACACACACACACACATCCGTTTAACGGCCCTTTGTCCAGGACTACCCAGGTGAGCCGGTACCAGAACTGGTAAAACCATTGTGGATTTTGCTGGAGCAAGAGACGATGGGTGGCAATGGCATCAGCTGGAATATATGCAAGTCTGCACCTTGCTCCAGACAGATACCCATGTCATCACCCCACCACTCAGTTTTTACAGGCCAGATGCCCTTCCTGCTGCCCAACCAACAGCGTCAAAGCACTGAAGGCAAAACTGCACAGGCCCAATTTATTACTGACCCTTAAAACAGTAGAAGAACTCACCGATTTGATAACTGTCTGTGCTTCGTGATCACTGATATCATTCACTGCATCAATCACACTGTGTGGAACCTCAGTCATCAAGTCATAGCAAGCCGGACTCAAGACTGGCATGCCAGGTCCACCATTTGCAATACTCCACTGTACCAACTTGCCAAACATTTCATATTTTCCAGACATAACAAATGCTACAGAGTTTGAAAATGTCATGTGACCAGGACTACCATTTAGGACGCCAGAGTTGATGACTGCGGGCATTAGCAACCTACACATCACACACATACCAAGTACAATGTAAGATATCATTGTCAGTTTTCAGTTATGCCCGGTAACGTACTGTCATTTTTGACTGACTACAGCAGCGTTAATGAACTTTTATGACGTACACTATGCAGCATATTCATACATCATTATGCTTACTGAACACACGGCAAAGCATTTTNGTTTGGCCAGTGAAGAAAACAGTAGAGTGGACTAATGACACAGCCGTAATACAAACTAATTGGCCACATACAACTGCCGCCTGCATCCTGAGGAGGCTTGTAAAGGTGAAACTTTAACAATGCATTGCTCTACTCAGTCTACTGCCTACTACAATGTACTTTTTGCAATTGTGTACCAGCCAGTTTCGAAAGCAATTTCAGTAACATATGTCCAAGTCTTTCCTTTTCAGATACCAAGCCTTCATTTACAGTTGCCAAGACATACAGAAAGGCCCAAAAATGGGGTTTTGGAGTGCAATCAGATTACAAGTTGAAATCTGTCATTCCAATGCCCAAAACGGCATAGTTGCCACAGCAACACGTGTGTTAGACCATAATGCATGAAATCTGAAATCTGACTAGACATTTTCAGGAGTACGTGCTGAGAAGAAAACAACTGAGAAAAACAATGGCATCGTACACATGAACTACTGTGTCTCACTCCACCTGTTGATCGTAGGTGGGTTCTCTGTTCCTCCCGATTCCGTACACGATGACAATCACCTTACATCTCCACTTATTTGAGTATGCTTTTACCAGCTTCTGTGATCTTGGCCTGCACTTGCCCCTACCCAGATCAGTTGCTGTTACTGCTATAAATCCCCTGAGTGGTAGATGNTGTGGGTCAGGTTCTGCATCTGTCTGCTGTTTGGCATGAAATGACTACCTAACGGAGATTATGATGACAATGATTATGATAATTCACCAGTCTTAACAGAACAGTCATATTGGCAGACATCATACCTGAAAAATTCGCGCCGCGGACCTCCATGATCCTGTGCATCTTCACCAGAAAACACTATTTGAGGCGGCTTCTCGAAGGAGAACTCTGGATCAGAAATGGCCAACATTGTGGACTGCAGTAACCGTCTTCTGCTAACAACCACAGTTACAGGGTCGCCTCTGACAGATTCACGCAGCTGTTGCAGAAGACTGGATATCAGTTCGTCATTCCTGGGTGCAAATACAAAATAGTAAACTTGCTTAAGGTATAGCACCTGCTGAACTGTCAGTATCTACATAGCATTTCAGTGCAAGTCATGAGTTTAAACA